>WNFC01000827.1_pt1 | contig 31375 bp, 23 predicted proteins | sample 5400541 | NCBI WGS metagenome assembly WNFC01 (sample SAMN13153342, study PRJNA577476) | soil metagenome | isolation source: 120 cm saprolite under Douglas fir tree site 2 hole 2 replicate 1 | place: USA:California | collected 2015-04-18
TCCGAGCCCCGGAGGGCGGCACATCATCCCTTCGTCAATTCCTTATACCGAAAACAACCCACCTGGTGATCATTTACCATGCCAACCGCCTGCATGAAAGCGTAACAAATCGTCGGCCCAACAAACTTGAATCCGCGTTTGAGCAGGTCTTTACTCATCTTCTCCGACTCAGCAGTCTGGGCGGGCAATCTCTGTTTGGGCTTCCACGCATTAACGATCGGCTTGCCATTCACAAATTGCCAAGCGTATTTGTCAAAACTGCCAAACTCTTTCTGCACCGCCAGGAACGCTGACGCATTCTTGACCGTCGACGCAATCTTCAACTTATTCCGCACAATGCGGGCATCGCCCATGAGCGCCTGTTGCTTCGCCGCATCATAATATGCCACGCGTTTAGGATCGAAGTTGCTGAATGCGCGCCGGTAAGCCTCCCGCTTGGCCAGAATGGTCGACCAGCTCAGCCCGGCCTGTGCTCCTTCCAGCGTGAGGAACTCGAACAACACTCGATCATCATGCTGAGGCACGCCCCATTCCTGATCGTGATACTCAAACATGCCAGGCGATTCTGCCCAGGCGCAGCGCTTCTTTTTGTCCAATGTGAAGACCTCCGGAACGGAGTTCATCATAAGGGAGATTGATCATTTTTGATTTCAATTTTTAAATTTGAAATGTGAAATGCTTTTTCCTGCTGTCGGGGTGGAGCAGGCATTCATGCCTGCGTTTAAAGATCAAATAATTTCGGGTTTAGCCGCTGAGGTTGAGCCGTAAGGGCGAGGCCGACTCGCGCGACGAGCCCGTCGCAACAGGCGCACGCCAATACTTAAGGAATCGATGCAGCGGAGCCGTTGTGTCGCGAAGCGACCTCAAAGGAAGACAGGCCGACTCGCGCGCCGAGCCCGACGCAACAGGCGCCCCGGTTACGTAACCACAAAAGATGTACTTGAGCGGGTGGAGCGAAGCGACAAAAATAAGGAAGCGACAAAAGTAAAGTGGAGTCAAATAAACGCCAGGTGTCTTCCTTCCGCGGTTATTTAACTCCACTCGTCTGTTCTACGTAAGCCAATGTAGCGAGAAAATTTGCATCCTTACCTATAAAGTGCAGGCCTCCGCCGCAATTGATATAAGAAATCCCCATTCTTAAAGACTTTAATGACCAGTCCACGCCCAAGGCCTTGTTTTGAATAAGCTTCCGGGGGACACCAGAGTGCCTAACTGGGAGCCAGACTCCCTTTATTCCACGTTGTTGAACTGGATCACGCCCCGTTTCTTCTTGGGGGCCTTTTTTTCCTGGACGTCGTCATCAATGATGATTTTTCTTGGCGCCTGCATGTCAGATGAAGATGACATTGATGGAGCAAAGGCGGTGTACGTGGGCTGGCCTCCGCCTCCGTCGGCAGCCACAGCGCGCTCCTTTATGTAGGATGACATGGTGCGGCGTAAGCGCACCAGAGCGGCAAAATCATTGGATAGTGGTACAGATTCTTCTTTCTTGCCGAACTGCTGCGCCGTATCCACCAGCGAGTCCAGTGTCTCGCACACCAGATTCAGGTCTTCGTAAACTTTGAATGTGGCCGCCATGCCGCCGTGCTGATTGATGGCTTCGCGAATCAGGTCAGGCAGCGCACCCTTCAAGTTTCGCTGCAGGGACCCGGCCGCCTTGGCCGCCTGGTCTTTATGCGTGCTGCTGGTGGTCCAGCCGGTTTTCCAGCCGCCCTTCCAGCGATCGATCTGCAGGTGTCCAATGTCGCTGTTGGTGGCGGCAGCGGTGCGGTCCAGTTCAAGCAGAGTGGACATCAGGTCAGGACGCGCGGCTTGAGCATTGCGCGACTGTGCTTCTAAAGCAGGCATGCCCGCTCCCAGAATCAATGCCCCCAGAATAAAGGTGAAAACCAACGTCGCGGACAACAAAGCCTTCATGACGCACTCCTCCAGTTGAGCTTTAAGCATAATGGTCAACTCGCGTTGACACTCAGTTACTGAGGGGCATCGCCATGCACGTTAGTGGCTGGTGAGGTGTCCGAACGGTATTGTCCTTCCGGTTTGTTCTTCATCCGGTTTGTTCTTCATCCTGTTTGTTCTTTATCCCGACCCGTTTGTTCTTTATCCCGAGTTGAAGCGAGGGATCCCTACGGCCTGCATGAAGGTACCCAAGCGACAATAAATTGAACGTAGAGACGTAACTAGTTCGATAATGAACCAAGCCCTCAACCAAAAAGGACACGAAGGATCACAAAGGATTGTGGAGCACAGGCAATCCTGCCTCTGTGATTCGATCATCCCGCATGTACTTACAACGGTCTCAACGTAGAAAGGTAACTTGTTACGTCTCCAACTCTATCTCGATGCTCGTGTTGCGCTCGATGCTTGTGTTGCGCTCGATGCTCGTGTTGCGCAGCCGAGGGCGGCAGATTTCCATAAAGACGTTGAGTCTCTGCCTTACGAAATTTCTGGGAGTGAACAGGGATCCCTCGCTCCGCTCGGGATGAAAACAAAAACCTATGCATTTCTCTGTGGCCTCTGTGGTTAAGAAGTTCGTGTTTCTTGTCCTCAGCGTATACTCAACTGTTTCAGGAGCAATGCATGGCAGATCAAGTATTGGTTGAAGTTAAAGACCGGGTGATGTGGATACGGATCAACCGTCCGGAAAAGAAGAACGCCCTCACCGGCGCAATGTACACTGCGATGAGTGACGCCATCGCCCAGGCCTGCAACGACGCTGCCGTCCGCGTGGTGCTGATCACCGGAACCCAGGATTGTTTCACCGCCGGCAACGATCTGGTCGACTTTGCCAACGCCAAGCCGGGCGGCCCCGCACCGGCCGTTACCTTTCTGCAAACTATCTCTACCGCACCGAAGCCGGTGATCGCCGCCGTAAGCGGCGTTGCCGTAGGTATCGGAACCACCATGCTGCTGCATTGCGATCTGGTCTATGCAGGCGCCACTGCGAAATTTCATTTGCCTTTTGTGAATCTGGGACTGTGCGCCGAGGGCGGCTCCAGCTTGCTTCTTCCCGCAATGCTCGGTCAGCGTCGCGCGGCGGAACTCCTGTTGTTGGGCGATCCTTTCGGCCCGGAGGCGGCGAAAGAGTTTGGCATCGTCAACCAGGTTTTCCCTGACGCCGACTTGTGGGCTTCAGCCGGAGCCAAAGCCCAGCAACTGGCGGAGAAGCCTCCCGCGGCCATGCGTGCCACTAAAGCTTTGCTCAAGAGCCATACCAGTGCCGCAGTGGCGGAGACAATGCTCCGAGAAGGCCAGCAGTTCGGGGCGCTGCTCCAGGGACCCGAAGCCAAAGAAGCGATGATGGCCTTCATGGAGCGTCGCAAACCCGATTTCTCCAAATTCTAAAATTGCCGCTGTGTCAGGTCCTGAGTAGCAGGAGTTAAGGGTTGTCTTAGCCCTCTGATTTGTTTTTCCACAGATAAATAACATTCCCAACAACTGTCACTTTGCCTCAGGGTTTCCACTCATATGTGCTGGAAGGCGATTACCGGGAAACAACGTCCTGGCACGAAGGTGACTGCAGTGAACTGCGAAGTCTGCAAAGCGATTGCGACTCTTGGGTTGGAAAGCTCCGCACACGATCTGTGGGCGTGCGCCGACGAAGAGAGAACCGGTCACAATCCCAGACGCAGGTTCATGGCCCGTGAGTTCCGTGTGAGCATAGTTCGCAGATGCCGCGCGCAATTGCAACGGATACAACACCGAGACGCGATGCCCGGAAGATCCGGAATTCTCAAACTGAAGACGTAGCTCGCCAGTCTTCTGCTCCCAAATAACTCAGGCTGACCTTGCGGCCAGCCTGATGCTTCGAAGCAGTGAACTGCCGGTTAGCAGCGCACGATCTTAGGACTATTGATGTCCCTGGTGGCATTGCGTGTATCCACCACCAGTTTGGAATTCTCCACGATCCACTTGTAGTCGTAGTTGGAGTGATCGGTAACAATCACCACGGCGTCAAACCTGTCCAGATTTTCCAGCGGCGTGTTGGACATTTGCAGCTTGTATTTGCGGCCCTGGCCCACGTACTCGAAGTACGGGTCGTTGTAGCTGACTTCTGCGCCTTCCTTCTGCAGTAGCTCAATGATGGTTAACGATGGAGATTCACGCAGATCGTCGATATCTTTCTTGTACGCCACGCCCAGAATCAGCACCTTGGATCCATTCAACGCCTTCCGTTGCCGGTTAAGCGCTTCCGCCGTGTAAGCCACTACGTGGTACGGCATGGAGATGTTAATTTCGCCGGCCAACTCAATGAACTTGGTGCGGAAATCGTATTCCTTCGCCTTCCATGAAAGATAGAAAGGATCGATTGGGATGCAGTGTCCGCCCAGGCCAGGACCCGGATAAAAAGGATGGAAGCCGAAAGGCTTGGTGGATGCCGCGCCGATCACTTCCCATATGTCGATGCCCATGCGCAGGCAGAGCAGCTTAAGTTCATTCACCAGCGCGATGTTCACGCAGCGATAGATGTTTTCCAGCAGCTTGGTCATCTCCGCCGCGGCGGGAGTGGAAACCGGCACTGTGCGATGAAAGATGGTGCCATATAGCGAACGGCAAAGTTCGGTAGCTGCCTGGTTCAGGCCGCCCACCACTTTGGGTATATCGCAGCGAGCGACTGTGTCATTGCCTGGATCTTCGCGTTCGGGAGAAAACGCGACGAAGAAAGTCTTGTCGTTATAGTCCTCACCGCGCGCCGCCTTCAGGCTAAGAGGATTTTTCTCCAGGATTGGCACCAGCAACTCTTCCGTGGTGCCGGGATACGTGGTGCTTTCCAGGACAACGAGCTGTCCGGGACGAAGATGTGGCGCAATAGATTTCGCCGTGGCCTCAATGAAGCTGAGATCGGGCTCATGATGGTCGTCGAGCGGAGTAGGCACGGCAATGATCACGGCGTCCATGTCTGAAATGCGAGAGTAGTCGGTGGTCGGTGTGAAACCCGCAGCCTGTGCAGACTGGATTTCCGTGCCCGGAATGCGCACGATGTAAGAGCCACCCTCGGAAAGGGTCTTTACCTTCTTCTCGTCAATATCAAAACCGGTGACCCTGAATTTCTGTTCGCTGAAAAGCAACACCAGCGGCAGGCCGACATACCCCAACCCAATGACTCCGAGTCGGGCCGTACGGTTTCCTAATTTAGTATTGAGTGCTTCAAATTGAGCGGTAAAAGCTGTTTCCAAGGTTTTCATACCACCTTATAAGGGCATTTCTGTTGCCAATTTACTGTCAACTCGCATGTTCCACATGATCTGCAAAAGCTATGTTGATGAGGCACTTACGACGAATCTTGCAACTATGATATACGGACGTGTGCACCAAATTGGTGAAAAGTTTTGCATACACGGGCAGGCAATGGCTTTCCAGCCGTACACTCGTGAGACGGTAACTTGCCTGCGGACGCTGACTGTATCAACCTTGAGGTTCACTCATTCTGGTTTATCGGAACCCACCGTTCCAAAGGCCATTCTCAAACGCGCATGAAAAGAAAACTGACGATTTATCTTGCGGTGCTTACGCTGGTTGTTCTGTTCGGTGTTTTTGCCGGATATCTTCTGGTGCGCGACAAGCCGGAAAAATCGGATGTGATCGTGGTGCTGGATGGTGACAGCCTTGACGAACGCTATCAGCGCGGCATGGAACTCCTTCGCGCAGGCTACGGAAAACATCTATTTCTTGATACCAATGGCGAATCTCATCTCTACGGTCACAAGCCCACGGAGTATGCCGCTAATTTCCTGAAGGAAGATGCCAAGGAGATGCTGCCGTATGTGAGCGTCTGTCCGTATAACGAAGACTCAACCATTGCTGAAGCCATCTACGTAAACCGATGCCTGAAAACGCTTTCACCGCATAAAGTCCTGCTGGTCACCAGTGACTGGCATAGTGCCCGTGCGCTGTCAGTCTTTCGTAAGAAGCTGCCTCAGTACCAGTGGTCAGTGGCGTCTTCGCAAGATCTCAGGCTTTTCGGGCCGCGCTGGTGGCGTCATCGTGAATGGGCCAAAACCACTCTCGGTGAATGGATGAAGGTTGTGTGGTGGAACATGATCGATCGCTGGCGCTGACTCGCACACTGCCTGGCTCTTCGAGTACTTTTTGTCTCTTATTTTCCCTTTGGCTGCAAAAGTTTGCACTGTTCTTTCCATACGCCTTTCACGATGAAGGCTGCGTGAGTGTTCCTCGGTTGAGAAATAAAGGCTAGAAATCTTCCACATAGATGTGATTTGGCCCTGTTCTTGCTTTCATCAGAGCACTCCCATGAACGCCACCGCCTTGCGGCCCGCGCCCCGGGCCACCAATGTCGTATTGGAAGAGCGCGAATTCTACGCGCAGTACGAGTGGTGTCTCAACCCCATCCTTCGCGTCCAAGACCTGTTTCTCCGCCTTCAGGAAGAGATTGACCGCTTTCAAAAGGTCAACCCGGAATGGCAACAAGAAGAATGCCGGATCAACGTGTACCTCTTTGTTTGCGCTATCGCTGCAACCGTGGATGACTACCTCGTCGCGCATGTCACTTCGCTCTCAGCAATAGGGCGGAAGTTTCCCCGGCTCAAGTGCAGCGCGGAGATGGCTGAAAGAATCGCCCGAACATGGGCTTCAACCAGAAAATCTTTGACTGATGGTGCAGTGCAGTACTGGCGGGATGATTGGGAAACGTGCGTGGACCTGGCATGCAGGATTTTGTTAGCTGGAGCTAACGCCGATGGCGATGATTTGCGATGGCTGAAGGCACGCACGCACGCTCTGGCGAAAGTTCCCTTGCCTGATCAGCTCTTAGCGTCACGCATGCAGTTGATTTCCGGTTATCGCGCCCAGGACTTAACGCACCATGATGTGATCGCAATGGCGCGCAGCTATCAAAACGCGTATCCGGCTTCCGCTCATGGACTCGCGGTGATTGGCTTGCGTACCGCCGGATCGTACTTTGCGCCGCTGGTGAAGGCATATCTGGACAATGAAGGCTGGAAAGACGTTGTTTCCTTCGCGATACGTCCAAAGGCAGGGCTCTCTATGCGAGAGAGGCAACGGCTCAGAAAAATTGCCAGACGCGGCCTGCGTGTACTGGTGATCGACGATCATCCAGACACGGGTCACAGCTTGCGGTTGATGATCGATATTCTGGTTCGCGCCGGTCACAAGCTTGAAAATATCGCCATCGCTGCCCCGCAACATCCTGCTCAGCGTGACGCGTTGGTCCTGCGCGGGGGGAATGATCGCGTCGCAGGGGTCAGTCTTGATTTCAATTCCATGTTCAAAGTGCGAATGCTCGCTCCGGCCAATGTGGAGCCGCTGCTGCGGTCATACCTGAACTTCCCTGTGGCGGCGGGCTTCACGTTGGTCGAAAGCCAAGACACGGCTTGTTTGAATGGCGAACTCAACGCACAGCTTGCCCAGAGCTTTCAAACTCGACTCAAGCGAGTCTACGATGTCGCCATTTCCGCTGGGAAAGGCAAGAGCCTTCAGCGTGGAGTAGGCAAGAGCGTTGGTTGGGGATGGTTGGGCTACCACGCGTACATCGCCGGTAAGCGGCTGGAAGGGACCGTACCCGGAGTGCTTGGCCTGCGCAACGGTATTTTGTTTAGCTCATGGATTGAGCCGGACGGAAACTCGAACGACAAGCCTTCGCCGAGCGACCTGGCCGGCTACATAGCCAGACGCGGCCATCTGTTGAAGCTCAGCGAGGACCCATATCAGTACACATGGCATCATGAGCTTGCATGGCACAAGCTGACGGTGCTCCTGCGCTCTCTTTATGGCCCGTATATCGGTCGCGTCAAATCAAAAACTCTGCGAAGGGTTCTCGCGAAGATGACTCCACCATCGCCGATTTTTGTCGACGGCGCAATGCACCCGGACAAATGGATCAGGATCGCAGACACATGGCACAAGATAGGGTATGAGCACCATGGATTCGGCAATCCGTCGTTAGGAGTCGTTGATCCTGCGTGGGACCTTGCCGGTGCAATTTTTGAATTTCAGCTGGATGATGAGCAACAGGCGCAGCTGGTAAGCCGCTACGAAGAAGAGAGTGGTGACACACAGGTGCGGGCACGCCTGCCAATTTATTGTCTGCTTTACGGTACAGTGCAACTGGCGGCAGCCACGTACAAGATGAAGGACTTGAAGGGAACCGATGGACTTCATTGGAACTTTCTCCAGCTGCAAGCCCGCAAGTTTTTAACTTTTCAGCTCAACCGGTTTTGCGCGCGATGGATGACTCTGCCAGAGCATTCACGTTGGAGTAATCGTGGGTTCTTCTTGGACCTGGATGGTGTTCTTGATACTGAGATTCTGGGCTTCGCACATACCACTGCAGCTGGGGTGGAGGCGCTCTCAAAACTGCATCAGCATGGCTATTCAGTGATCGCCAACACCGGACGAAGCCTGGAGCATGTGCGTGATTACTGCCGTACTTACCGTTTCAGCGGAGGCATTGCTGAATTCGGCAGCGTGTTCTTCGATGCGGTCAGCCAGTTTGAGACAGTCCTGGTTACGACCGAAGAGCTGAACGAACTTGACCAGTGTGGCAAAGAAATTGCACAACTGACAGGTGTATACCTTGACCCGGGATACACATACTCGATCCGCGCATACCGTTTTCGCGGCGGAGGAACCGTGGGTTTGGAGAAGGCTGAGTTGGCAAAGATCGCTGACAAATTCACTCGGCTGCGCGTTTACAGGCGCGGCACTGACTCCTATTTCCTGGGCCGCGGAGTGAATAAAGGCCTGGCTGCCGCCGCTGTGCGCGAGAAATTCCACTTTGCACGCGAGCAGGTTGGAGCCATTGGTGATTCTGAACCAGATTTGCCCATGCTCAGCGCAGCGGCAAGGTCATATGCTCCGCAGAATTGCTCCCAGATTGTGAAACGGCTTTCACATTCACTGGGCTGTCGGCTCTTGAGCTTCCCAGCTCAACGCGGACTGCTTCAAGCCGTCACAGATATGACTGAGGGCTTGCCGGCTTGTTCTGATCTCAGTAGCGAGGCACAAACACACACGGAACATCTCTTATTTAGATTGCTCGAGGTGGCAGACCGATCTGGATTACGACAGATCGCGTCCATTCTTGACCGGAGACATCTCTAGATGGCTACACAGTTCGCCATGGACGTTCAGCAAGAGCAGACAGGAAAAGAAATCACCGGTCAGCGCCAGGCAGCCGCCCCGCCAACGTTCCAGGCGCAGGTGATTTCCAGCGCGGCAGAACTATCCTCCCTCGCTGCTGAGTTGGAGAAGTTGGATGTATTCGCCACTTGTCCCATGCAATCCTATCGCTGGACCCAGGCCTGTTCCCAAAGCTTCACGGAAGACACGCCATGCATTTTGCTTCTTCGCTGCGAAGGCGAAGTCGTGGCATACGCGGCTCTGGCGCAGCCTGCAGGCGAAAAGCGCTTGCTCAGTCTGGGACACCAGCTTTTTGAGCCAACGGTTTTTGCTTACGCGGACCAGTCCGCGGGTGCGGCATTGTCCAGCGCTATCCTCGAACTCAGCAGGCCAATTTTCCTGCGCGATGTTTACGTTTCTTTTTCAATAGGTGAAGCGGTGAAGACGGCCTGCCTGGGAAAGCGTATCTGCATTGAAAGACCGATGCCGGCACATCCATGGCTGGAACTCGATCAGAGCTGGTTAGAGCCTGAACAGCAACTGAATTCAGGACGCCGCTCAGATCTGCGTCGTGCGCGAAAGCAGGCGGTCAAGCAGGGAGCAATCAGTTACCTGATTGAACGGCTCACTCCAGCCAACGTGGATGCGCATATGGAAGAAGTGTTTGAGGTGGAGTCGCGCAACTGGAAGGGCAGGGCGGGAAGCGCCATGTCCAAGACGCCGGCCATCCAGCAGTTCTATCGCACATACGCTCGGATGGCGGCCGAGCAGGGCATTGCACGCGTACTGATGATGCGCATTGGTGAAACCACCGTTGCAGTCCAGTTTGGCGTGGAATTCAACCATCGTTTCTGGTTATTGAAAATGGGATATGACGAGACCTTCTCCCGCTGCTCGCCCGGAATATTGCTGATGGTGGAAAGCCTTCGCTATGCCACCGAGTGCGGGCTGAAAATCTACGAGATGATGGGCGTGCAGGAATCGTGGAACCAGATCTGGACAGAAAGCGCGCATGAAGCATTTTCTCTGCGGATTTATGCCCCCGGCGTGCGTGGTCTGATGGCTGCGGGTTCTGAGATGGTGCGCATTGGATTGCGCAAGGCAGCTCAGAAGCAGCGCAGGGAGAAATGAAGGCCTTACGCAACCTCGCAGCAAGAATCGCCACTCCGGTCATGCGGAGAGCGGCCCGCGCTTACATCGCAGGAACCGAGTTGGCGGATGGCTTGCGCGTTGTACAGCAGGTGGAGCGGCGCGGTTTTACCTCCACACTGGGATTCTGGGACGGCGAAAATGATTCGCCTCGCGCCGTCGCAAACGCCTATATCGATGCACTCCGCGGAATGCGGCAAAGCTGCGGGGATTCCTATCTCTCGATCAAACTTCCTGCGCTGGCCTATTCACAGGATCTGCTACATGAAGTGATGCAAGTGGCCCAGACAGCCAACACCAGAATACATTTCGATTCGCTGGGACCGGAAACAGTCGATCGTACACGGGCCGCCATTGAAAAGCTGAAGTCGGGCTCCTCCTCCATGAGTCTGAGCGTGTCATTGCCAGGACGTTGGCGCCGCAGTCTGCGTGACTCTGATTGGGCCGTCGAGATGGGCATAGGAATCCGCATTATCAAAGGCCAATGGGAAGACCAGGATGGTGACGAATCCTGTCTGGATCCACACCGAGGATTTCTCAATCTGGTGAAGCATGCTTCTCAGCGCTCCGGCCAGGCCGTGGCGACGCATGATCCTCATCTCGCGGCTGAGTCTCTTGACATCATGAAAGCATCAGGCGCGCGGGCTGAGATTGAATTGCTCTTTGGACTGCCGTCACGCGGTGTTCTGGCATTGGCAAAGAAGTCGGACACTCCTGTTCGTATCTATGTTCCTTACGGCCATGCCTGGCTGCCGTACTGCATGGCGCAGGCACAGAAGAATCCGCGCGTCCTTTGGTGGATGTTGAAAGACTCGCTGTTCGCACGTGGCGCTGCCGTTTAACCTTTTCTCATCATTCCCTTATTCACTTGCCGGCTTTAAGACTTTGTGCCCCTGAATCTCGCGGACCGCATTCTTTCGGCACGGACATTTGTACTCATCCATAGAAAGGGAAACGCGCTTGCTCAGTGTGAAAATGTTTTCCCACTCAGGCGGAAACTGGGGCAAACGCGACTCCAGCGCTGAATTCACGTGAAGAATGCTTCATTCATCATTACTCTTTTCAAATCACCTACTTAGCCTCAAATAAGACCCGCATTCCGGTGCCGTCAGACCCTGTGGCTTTGGTGCTGTACATGCAAATGAGTACAGTGCCAGGCGAGTGTGGTTCCTCCCGGCGTGACGGAGCCGTAAGCAATGAAACATCCGGGTGAGCAAAATTTTGATCTACCGCCAGATTCGGCCGTCTTCGGGACGTCTGAGGCGATGAAGAAGGTTAAACGCGATCTGTCCATGATCGCATCGACCGATGTCCCGGTACTGATCCAGGGACCGAGCGGCACCGGCAAGGAAATTATCGCCAAGATGATCCACCGGTCATCGGCTTTTGGCAAAGGTCCGTTCATCAAGGTGAACTGCCCTGCAATTCCTGACGCGCTGCTGGAGAGCGAACTCTTCGGATATGAAAAAGGCGCATTCACCGGGGCCAATACGGCCAAGCCCGGTCTGATTGCCCTGGCCAATCACGGCACATTGTTTCTGGACGAAATTGGCGAGCTCAGCATGCCGCTGCAATCCAAGCTGTTGCAGGTGCTGCAGGATGGTAAGTTCTGCCGCATTGGAGCGCATGAGGAAACTTTTTCTGAAGCGCGGGTGATTTGCGCCAGCAGCCGCAACCTGAAGCATGAGATTGAAGCCGGTAATTTTCGCGAAGACCTTTACTACCGCATCAACGTGGTGAACGTCTCATTGCCGTCATTGCGGGAAAGAAGCGCTGACATTCCTGAGCTGGTGGAATTCTTCCGCGAGCATTTCAATCTGGTTTACAACCGCCGCACGCCGCCCATCTCGGCTTCACTGATGCGGCTTTTGCAGGCCTATCACTGGCCAGGCAATATCCGCCAACTGGAAAACATGTTGAAGCGCTATGTGATTCTGGGCACCGAGGTATGTATCAGCAACGATCTTGCAGAACCGGCGCCGCCTTCCTTCGATCTGGAAATTCCCGACCAGGGTCCGGTGCCTTTGAAGAAAATTACGCAGCAGGCGATTCGCCGCCTGGAGCGCCAGGTGATCCTGAAAGTTCTGCAAAACACACATTGGAACCGGAGACGGGCCGCGGAAACCCTGAAGATCAGCTATCGCGCCCTGCTTTACAAGATCCGTGATGCAGGCCTGTCACCGGCCCGTATACCCGCGCCTATCAGGGAAGGGAATGTGGAGGTGCTGCCTCTGCCAAAGATCGGCCATACAGACGAAAGCAAAACTGAAGACAGCGATGACGTTGAGCCGTTGATTTCCATGGCTGAGGGCAACCATGCTTAGAATTGGCGGTCAAAGAATTCCGACGAAGATATTAGTCCTGGTGGTCAGCGAAGCCGTGCTGATTATTTGCGGGCTCGCCATGGCTACCTGGCTGCGTTTTCTTTCGTCGCACTGGGAGTACGCGGGCGGACACACCGTCATGCGTTTTCTGGTGGTGGTATTCATCTGCATTCTGGCTCTTTACTTCAATGATCTTTATGACCTGCAAAGCATGAACTCCAAGGCGCGTCTTTTTGTTGCCTTGTTGCAGGCGCTGGGCATTGCGTGTATCGCGCTTTCATTGATCTATTACATTGCGCCCGACTTGAGCCTGGGGCGTGGTATCGCGGCCCTGGCTGTGCCGACCATCGTGAGTCTGGTGTTTGCCTGGCGTTGGCTGCTGGAGATTGAGGGCTTCTTCTTTCTCCGCTCCCCCGACAAAGTGCTGATTGTTGGCACCGGATTGACTGGCATTGAGTTGACGCGTGAGATCTGTGCCCGTCCGGAATTGAACCTGAAGGTGCTGGGATTCCTGGATGAAAAAGGTGAGAACATCGGCATGTCCCTGGTGAATCCCGGGATCGTTGGCGGAATCAGCGATCTGGCGGATTACGTCAAAGCCAAAGGGATTAACCGCGTGGTGATGTCACTGAGGGAAAAACGTGGCCTCATGCCTTACAGTGAGTTGCTGCGCCTGAAGTTTGCCGGCGTGTCCGTGGAAGACGCGCATACGGTCTTCGAACGCATCAGCGGACGAATTCCGCTGGAGCGTCTGTCACCAAGCTGGCTTATTTTTTCTGACGGCTTCAGCAAATCGAGATTACTGCTTGCCACCAAACGCGGCATTGACATCATTGCTTCACTGGTCGGAATCCTGCTCACCTTGCCGATCATGGCCGCGGTGGCGTTGGCCATCCTGCTGGAATCAGGCAAGCCGATCTTCTTTCGCCAGAATCGCGTCGGCCTGAACGGCGAAGTGTTTCAGATCCTGAAATTTCGCTCCATGCGCCACGATTCAGAGAAGGGTGGACCCAGTTGGGCTACCGAGGGAGACAGCCGCATCACGCGTGTGGGCGGGGTCATCCGCAAGTATCGCTTTGATGAGCTGCCACAGTTCTTCAACATCCTGCATGGTGAGATGAGTCTGGTGGGGCCGCGCCCGGAACAGCCTTATTTCTGCGAAATGCTGCATGAGCAGCTGCCCTTCTTCGCGCAACGCCACACCGTTCGTCCCGGGGTTACGGGCTGGGCACAGGTGAAATATCAATACGGTTCCACGGTGGAAGACGCCAAACGGAAGCTGGAGCTTGATCTCTTCTACATCAAGCATCTGGCGGTTTCGCTGGACCTGGCCATCATCTTTGAAACCATCAAGGTTGTGTTGCTCGGCAAGGGCGCGAAATAAAAAGTTTTGGACGAGCGATTCGCCCTGAAAGTTAACCAGCCCGAAAGTTAACTAGAAAGTCTGGAGAGGAAAATGTCTGTCAAGAAACTAAAAATCCTGATTGGCTGCTTTATCGGTTTCGTGGGAATGATGGCGCCGGCCCAGCAGCCGCCGGCGGAAGCAGTTCGCGCTTCTGAAAACGGCGCTGACACAACTTCCGTCGCCAAGCCTAAACTGCCGGAAATAAAGCCGGATGAATACACCATAGGCGAGTCTGACGTGCTCCGGGTCAATGTGTGGAAAGAGCCTGAAGTATCGCAAACCGTCGTGGTGCGCACGGATGGCAGCATCTCAATGCCGCTGATTAATGAAGTGAAAGTCGCCGGTATGACACCGCTGGTGACCCAGCAGGTGATCGCGGACAAGCTGAAGGCATTTCTCACCAACCCGCAGGTCACAGTAACGGTGATGGAGATTCACAGCAAGCACGCGTTCATTACCGGTGAAGTGGCGCGGCCGGGCGGCTATCCGTTGAACACTGAAACCAACGTACTGCAACTGATCGCCCAGGCCGGCGGCTTCACGCCATTCGCCAAAAAAGGTGAGATTGTTGTGCTGCGCTCGGAAAAGGGAAAGCAGGAGCGCATTAAGTTTAAGTACAAGGATGTTATCTCGGGTAAAAAGACTGACCAGAACATCTCACTGCGTCCAGGAGATACGGTGGTGGTGCCATGAGCAACCGCGACCTCATTTCCGCTCTGCTGGGGTGCATCCTGTTGTGCGGCTCCGTGGTCGCGACGGCGCAATCCGGTTCTGACAACACGCAGGGTCAGCCAACGAACACGCAGGACCAACCAACGAACACGCAGGACCAACAGACCAGTAAGCAGGACGACAAGACAAAGGTTCCCGAAGAACCGGTGCGCACCAACACGGATTCTTATGCTGTGTCCCTGGGGACGGGACAGATCATCAGCATGAGCGGACAAAGCGGCGATGGCGAATTTATTGCGGGTAAGCTGTCCAAATCAAAGGCCCCGGAATTCAAAAACCAGTTCTTCTATGGTTTTTCAGCATCCTCGGTCTATACCAATAGCTTTGCCGGCGTAGGTCAACAGAGTCTGCATTCAACTTCTGTCAGTCCCTACCTGGCGGTCCTGGTCCCGACCAGGACGGGAAGCTACGTGGCGCAATATAACGCTGTGATCAACCCGAATGACACCAGCTCGGGCGATCCGCAGGCGTACCACACGGCCACCCTGAAAGCGGACGGTGCTTTCACCCGCCGCTGGTCATGGGAGCTCACGGAGAGCGGAAGTTACGGATCTGAGAACGCTCGCTTTCAGGCGCCGTTGACATTCGTGGTTGTGCAGACAACACCTGTTTCGGATGCCAGCGCTGCGGTTCTGTTGCGCGCCAAGAACGTCCTTTTTTCCGAAGCCGCTGCGCGTGCGGCGTACCTTCTGAGTTCGCGCGGAGCCATCGGGTTTACTGTCACTCATACTTACACCGGCATTGAAGGCGACCCAACCACGGTGGGTTCTTCAGGCAGCCACTCGAACTCGGTCGGCGGAAAAATCGACTTTGAGCACACGTTGTCTCCCCGCGTCGCAATGAAAGCCTATGGAACATCGGACAGGGTCTTAAACGGGCCCGCATGCACCAGTTTCGGCGGCGGATTGGGAATATCGGTCAGGGTGAATCACGCGATAGGTTTTGACGTGCAAGGCGGTCCGCAGAGGAATTCAAAGGCCTGCGGTGGGCAGCAGAATGCCAATTTCAGCGGTAACGTGGTGGGCACATTGCATAACGGTGACAGGCTTTATGCCAGCGCCAACCGCACGTTCACAACCGCGTTCCGGGTGGACGGTCACTGGGAAGACAACGCGACCGTGGGCTACGTCAAAAACATCAAGCGTTTGACCCTGATCACGGATGCAGGCGTGATCCGCGGTGAACTGCTGGCAGGTACCACAACACAGTATCGCGGTTATTTCATCTCGCCGCGCACCAGCCTCAGATTGTCGAAGGCACTGGGTGTCTCCGCCGGTTACAGGACTTTTCGCGGTAACGGCGGTGCATTGGTGGCGGGAAACATAAGCTTCGCGGTGGTGTCGCTGGATTGGTATCCAGCGAGTATCCACTTCTAAAGCGCAAAATCGGAGAAGAACAGATGAATCAAGTTATGAACAACGGAATAATGGACCAATTGGCAGCCCTGTGGGCCACGGTAAGACATTATCGCGGCCGTATTTATGTCGGCACAGTCTTCTTCTCGCTGGTTGGGGCCACGCTGGTTTTCATGATGCCTGATCACTACAGAGCGTCAACCACCATTCTGGTTGACCCCCAGAAAATTCCGGAAAAGTACGTGAGTCCCACCATCAGCTCCGATCCCGGGCAGCGTCTCACCACGATCACGCAGCAGGTGTTGAGTTCTACCCGCCTGCAACAGATTATTGACACGATGCACCTCTATCCAGAGATGCAGGGCAAAAGCTCTCGCGAAGAGATCATTGAAAAAATGCGCAAGTACATCACTATCACGGTGAAGCAGGGCTCGTCGGCCGGCCTCAGCGCATTCACAATTGAATATGAAGGCAGCAAGGCTGACCAGGTGGCGTCCGTGGCCAACCAGCTCGCCGGCAGCTTCATAGATTGGAATAACAAAAATCGCGAGCAGCAGGCGCAGGACACCACGGAATTTCTGGACGCACAGTTGAAGGAAGCAAAACAAAACCTGGAAGAGCAGGAGAAAAAGGTCAGCGCATTTAAGATGAGCCATCTGGGGGAAATGCCGGAGCAGCAGCAGGGCAACCTGCAGGCGCTGGCCCAGCTCCAGACCCAGTTTCAGGCCAACGTTGATGCCCAAAATCGCCTTGAAGTGGAACGCACTCTCCTCACCCGTGGCGTGGATCCTTCAGCCACAAATGGCACACCGGTGAAAAGCGCAGCTCTGACAGAGCGTGGACGATTGGAAGCCGAGCGGCGTGATTTGAAAAGCAACCTGCTGGACCTGCAACGTCGTTACACCAGCGCTCATCCGGAGGTAAAAGACGCCTCGGGGCGGCTGGCGCGCGTGGAAGAGCAGTTGAAGGCATTACCGCCTGATCCACCGGTAACGGCGGATTCCAATGACAACTCAGTGGCCAATATTCGCCTGCAGCTTCTGGACCGTGAAGCAAAACGCTTAAGCGAAGAGCAGAAACGTATCACCGCGCAAATCAGTTCGTATCGCGGTAAAGTGGATGCCGTGCCGGTACGCGAACAGCAGATGGCGGAACTGGCGCGCAACTATAGCGTCTCCAAAGACCACTATCAGTCGCTGCTGGACAAGACCTTCTCCGCCGGCATGGCCGCGGAAATGGAACGCAAACAGCAGTCTGAACATTTCACCATCCTGGACAAGGCCCAGGTGCCGGAAAGACCGTTCAAGCCCAGACGCCGCCTCATGCTGGCCGGCGTGTTTATGGGTGCGCTTTTCCTGTCCGTCGGGCTGGCTTATGGCAGGGACATGTTGAATGACACCATGAAGATAGAGCGCGATCTTAAAGTTTTGCTTCCGGCACACGTGCATGTTCTCACCGCTGTACCAAAGCTGGGTTCGGGCAATGACAGGCGCAAGTCATTACGATTTGCCGTGCTGGCATTGCTGCTTACAGTGGCCGGTTGCGCGCTGGAATTTTTCATCTACGCCAGACTTCATCCGCTCCTTTAAGTATTGTGAGCGGAGCGGCATGGCCAATCAGCAGCATGAACCGATGGATGGGATCCGGAAACCTTATTCATGAGCGCACTGAAAACACTCTATAAGCATTCATCACACTACCTGGGCGGCCGCGTGGCTGTGATGATGCTTGGGTTCATTTCCTTTCCACTGTTCACACGCGTGTTTTCCGTCTCTGATTACGGGGCCATGAACCTGATCGTGAACAGCGTCTTGCTGCTGACGGTCATCTCCAAATTCGGATTTCAGCACGCCGTACAGCGCTTCTATCCGGAGTGCGCCAACTCTTCAGATCCTGACGCTTTGCCACGCTATTACTCGACCCTGTTCTACGGCACGGGCATTATCTCTGTGGTGCTATGCACGCTTTTTCTGATCTCGGTGCCGATGGGTTCAGCAAAATTTCTGGGGATTACGGCCACCGGCGCGCTGTCCATTGCTTTAGTTCTTGTAATCATCCGCTCATTGCGGTCCATGCAGACCAATTTGATGCAGATGGAGAACAAGACACGGCTCTTTAGTGGCATTGACATCCTGCAGAAGATCACTGTCATTACCGTGATCTGCCTTCTTCTGTTCTTCTGGAAGAAAACCATTTTCGCGTTTGTTCTGGGCATGGTGCTGGTGGAAGCTTTGTTTTTCGTTCAGTACTTGCCGGTTCTCAGCAGGCGCGGCCTGCTTTCGCCCCGCAAGATCGATTTCAGGTTTTTCCGCGATGCCCTCTCCTACTCTTTCCCCTTGATGACCGCGGAGATCGCATGGGTGGTCCTTGATTCAGGCGACCGTTTTTTTGTGCAGCACTTTCTGGGAGCGCAGGCGCTTGGTTTTTACGCAGCGGCTTACGGTATCGCCACCTACTTGCAGGATGTGATGATGGCGCCCTTACAGTTGGCGTTATTTCCCATCTGCATGAAAGTCTGGGCATCCCAGGGGAAGCAGGCAACACAGGAATTTCTGAGCCGCAGTCTGGACCAGTTTGCGGTGGTTGCCGTCGGCGTGGTTGCGGTGGCGATTGTTACATCGCGTGACGTAGTGGTACTGCTTGCGTCGAAGAAATTTGCCCAGGCCCACGAATTGCTGCCTTATCTGGTGATCGGGTTAGTGCTCTCTGCCGTGACCATCTATTTCCGGCCAGGCCTGCTCATTCACAAGAAGGGTTCAAAGATCGCCACCGCCACGCTGGGCGCAAGCATTCTTAACATCGGTTTGAACCTGTTGCTATTGCCAAGGATCGGCCTTGTCGGCGCAGCCATCGCCACCACTATCAGTTACGGCGCGATTGTGGTATTCCTCGCCTCCCAGTCACTCAGCGTTTTACCTTTCAAGATTGAAGTGCTGGCTTTCATGCGGTATGTAGCCACTGGAATCTGCGTCACCTGGCTGGGAACGTTTGTGCATGTGGCGTCACCGATTCTGAACATATTGGCCCGCGGACTGTTCATCATGTCTTTGTACGCGCTGGTCCTCTGGGCCATTGATTCACGTGTGCGCATGTGGATGCGAAGAGCCTATGAAATTGGCCGGGGCATGTTGCAACGGGCAGGTTCACGGAAACCAGACTTACGGAAAGAAGACTCGCCGCAAGCACATTCACCAATGCCAACGGAAGCTATCGCGACTGTGAGCAGCGTCGCCGGCCAGCCGTTGATCACGAACAACGCGCTGCCCGCGAACCCTGACATAGAGGGCGGCAGAGAGACCGCGCAATGCACCTAGGCCTTGAACCTTACGTAGCGATAGTGCTCTACCTGAGCGCGCTGGTCGCATTTGGGCTCTCAGTCTTCTGGAAGCCCCAGGTTGGTCTCTACTATCTGGTCCCATTGCTGCCGCTGCAGACCGTGCGTGACAGGCTGATTGAACTTCCGCTGGGCAACAAACTGGTGGACATCATGCTGCTCGGCGTAGTGCTGGGCGCAATGGTCAAAGGCGGCTTCAAGTTCGTGCAGACGCCGTTGAACCGCATGCTGGTTGTGTATGGGATCTTCTGCTACATACAACTCTGGCGCGGTGCGTTCTTTCTAAATTCGGCACTGCCTCTGGACATCGGCGACCCAAGGTTTTCGGACTGGAAGAACTACATGGTCCTGTTCATCCTGTTCGCCGTCGTAGCCAGCACCATCAAGGAAGTTAAGCAGATCAAGATCGTGCTCCTGCTGATGTGCGTGGCAGCCTTTCTGGTTGACAAAGGGTTTTACGGCAACATGAGCGGGCGCGACCTCTCGCACTTTTCTTATGAGGTCCGCGATGGCGGTCCGCTGGGCTATGCGGGCGTGAACGGCGTGGCCACCTTTGAAGCCGAGTTCATGTTGTTGCTGATGGGATTGGCCGCATACCTGAAGAAGTCCTGGAAGCTGGCTGCGTGGGGATTGGTGGCCTTCAGCGGCTATTGCCTCCTGTACTCTTTTTCGCGCGAGGCTTACGCGGGAATCCTGGTTGGCGCGTTGTTGCTTGGACTGCTGAAACAGCGCTGGGTGCTGCTTGCGTTGGTGGTGTTCCTGATCAGTTGGCAGAGCGTGGTGCCAACCTCCGTGCAGGAGCGCATTCTCATGACGTATGACACCAATGAGCAGCAACTGGATACGTCAGCCCAGGACCGTGTCACGATTTGGAATGACGCCATGGACCTCTTCCAGCAGAATCCCGTGCTGGGTATTGGCTTTGATACTTACAGGTGGCTGCATCGCGTGACCATTTACACGGACACGCACAATTACTTTCTGAAAGTAATGGTGGAAACGGGAGTGATCGGGCTGCTGCTTTTCCTGTGGCTGCTGATGAAGATGTCGCGCATGGGCTTCCGGCTTTTCCGTACCGCGCAGGACCCTTTCCTGAAATCTCTGGGACTGGCATTCTGCCTGGTCATGGCCTGCGTGTTCGTGGTGAATCTCTTCGGTGATCGCTGGCTCTATCTCTCGGTGAATGGATATGTCTGGGTGACCATGGCATGCGTGGTTCGGGCGCAGATGATCGTGGACGAACGCGCGGCCGCGGAGGAAACCGAACAGCCTGCTTCCGCAGAACAAGAACCAGTGCTGGAAGAAGAATCTGTGTATGCGTAAGCAGACAAGAACTTTACGGGCAGTATCTAAGGCAAACTGATTATGTGCGGTATTTTTGGACAAATCGGAAACGCACCTGCGGACGAGAAATGCGGGCTGGCACTGAAGCATCGCGGGCCGGATGACGGAGGCCTGAAGTATTTTGTCGTGCCTGATCGTTCGCTCTGGGTCAGCCTGCAACATCGCCGGCTGTCAATCATCGATCTTTCATCGGCGGGACACCAGCCAATGTGCAATGAGGATGAATCGGTCTGGATCATCTTCAACGGCGAGATCTACAACTTCCAGGAGTTAAGGCAGGAACTGCTGGCGGAAGGACATCACTTCCGCTCAAACACTGATACGGAAGTCATCATCCACGGCTACGAGCAGTGGGGCAATGATGTGGTGCGCCGCCTGCGTGGCATGTTCGCCTTCGCCATATGGGACGACCGCAACAAACGCATGCTGGCGGCCACGGACCATCTTGGCAAGAAGCCGTTGTTCTATTCCTTTGATGGACGCACCTTCGTTTTCGGATCAGAGATCAAGGCGCTGCTGAAAGCGGGCGTCTCCAATGAGCCTGATCCTGTGGCGCTGCATGACTATCTCACCTATCTTTATTTCCCATATCCCGCAACCGCATTTAAGTATGTGCGCAAGCTGGGCCCAGGCATGGCAACAGAAATTACCCTTGCTCCAGATGGCGAATTGAAAAGACGCGAGTGGAAGTACTGGGACGCCGCAGAGACGGCCGGTTCCGCGCTGGAAATGAGTGATCGCCAGATGATTGAGCAGGCGCGTGCGCTGATGGAAGAAGCGGTGAAGATCCGCATGGTCAGTGACGTCCCGCTGGGGCTTTTTCTGAGTGGCGGGCTCGATTCCAGCGCCATCACGGCGCTCGCCGCCCGCAACAGCGCTGACCAGGTGAAAACTTTCACCATCGGCTTTGCCAACAACAAGTTCTATGACGAAATGCCTGTCGCCAATCTGGTGGCCAGGAAATACAACACTGATCATCACATCTTGCAAGCCGATGAGCTCTGCGCTGATTACATGACCACAGTCGTTCGGCATTTCGATGAGCCATTCGGTAATCCGACGGCGATCCTGGAATACGTCATTACCAAATTGATGCGGAAGCATGTGACGGTGGCGATTTCAGGCGATGGTGGCGACGAGCTGTTTGGCGGCTACGTTCGTTACGCCGGCGCTGCCATGGCGAGAAAATACCGCAGACTGCCGCAGTTCATTACCAAAAGTCTGGTGGCACGCATGTCTGGGCTGATGCGAGACGCCACGGACGGACGGCATGGCTTCCGCAGAGTGCGGGAGTTTGCTGAATCCGCGTGGCAGAACGAAGAAGATATGTACATCAACTGGGTGGGCTACTTCTCTGAGGCCGAGAAGCGCGACATGTATTCGCCGGAGTTTGCTGCTGAAGTCAGCGGGCGTGATTCGGGCGATTTCCTGCGCCAATTTTTCCGTCGCGGAGCCCAGTTGGACCCAATGAGCCGTCTTGGCTATGTTGACGCAGCGTCCTTCCTCTGCGGTAACTGCCTGGAATACGCTGACAGAATGTCCATGGCAAATTCGCTGGAGGTGCGCGCACCCTTCACGGACTACAGACTGCTGGAGTTTGCGTTGCGTGTTCCCGAACGCATGAAAGTGCGCGGCACGGAGACCAAGTGGATCACGCGTCAGGCCATGGGCGATCTGCTGCCGCGCGAAGTGCTCACTAAAAAGAAGATGGGATTTAATCCGCCGCTGCCGCAATGGATCAACGGTGAGCTGCGTCCGGTGATACAGAAGTTGCTCTCGCCGGAGAATCTGGAGCGGCGCGGGATATTCCGTCCTCAGGCCGTGCAGCAGTTGGTGCGCGACCATCAGGAAAACCGCCGCGATAACGCGCTGAAAATCTGGGCGCTGCTGATGGTGGAAGTGTGGCAGCGTATGTATATCGATAATGAAGCCGAGGAGTCGGTCCATGCTGAAATTACAGGAGTCCGCAAGCTGCCCACAAGCGCTGCGAAGGCCCCAAACAACAAAGTGGCTGAGGTCGCGAGCATCCGTTAGGAGAAAAGCAGAGCATGTCGGCACACATCGCACAATTCGTAACCAGAATGGCGCCCGCGGAAACGGTTTTCCTGACGGCGGCGTTTCTGTTGTTTTACGTCTATGCCGGATATCCGCTGCTGCTGGCCTTAGTCGGAATGTTCGTCCGCAAAAAACGTCCGGAACAGGGCTATTATCCGCAACTTTCGGTGCTCATCGCCGCGTATAACGAGGAAGCCGCAATCGCGGAGAAGATCAAGCAGACACTGGCATTGGAATATCCGAAAGACAAGCTGGAAGTGCTGGTGCTATCCGATTGTTCGAAAGACAAGACGGATGAGATCGTGAAGTCGTATCCAGATAGCCGCGTGCGCCTGGTACGCATGGCGGAGCGGAGAGGGAAGACCTCCGCCCAGAACTTTGGTATTCGTGAAGCTCAGGGCGAAGTGGTGGTGTTTTCCGATGCCACCGCTATCTATCACCCCAAAGCGCTGGCCTATCTCGCCACCAACTATCAGGATCCGAAAGTGGGTGCGGTGAGCGGGCGATACAAGTATTTTGATCCCGAGGACCAGTCTCCCACCGGGATGGGAAGCTCGGCATTCTGGAATTACGAAAACCTGATCAAGATGATGCAATCAAAGATCCACACCATCACCGGATGCTGTGGCTGCATTTACTCGGTCCGCAAAGCTGCGTACACCGATTTGCCGGACGACATCATCAGTGATCTGGTGCAACCATTGCAGGTAATCAGGAAGGGTTACAAAGTTTTATTTGAAGATCGTGCGCTGGCGTATGAGGAGACCACCAAGACAACCAAAGAAGAGTTTTCCATGCGGGTGCGCGTGGTGACGCGGGCGATGCGCGGCCTGCTCAGCGTTTCTGACGTCCTCAAGCCATGGAAGTTCGCATGGCCGGCTTTTCAGCTATGGTCGCATAAGATATTGCGATGGATGGTGCCGCTGTTTCTGATCACGATCTTCGTCAGCAACCTGTTTCTGCTTGACAGCCAGTTCTTCCGCACTCTGATGGTGGCGCAACTCGCATTTTATGCCGCGGCAATCCTGAATGTAGTCCTCCCGCTGCACCGCGCATGGAAGCCTCTGGGCATACCGCTTTTCTTTTGCACCCTGAATGCAGCGGCGTTGTTCAGCATGATCGAATTGGGCCGCGGAAAGAAATATGTCACGTGGCAAACCGTGAGGGCGCGTCGATGAAGATTGAATTTCTCACGCAGGAAGATTCGTTATACATCCTGCCATTCTTCGAAGAGTTCCTGAGCAACTATGCAGGAGAGTTTGAGATCACCAGAATCTCCTGCTGCCGGGCCATGGGCAAAAGGTCTCGCTGGCAGTTGCTGCGGGAACTGAAGTGGCTCTATGGAACGCTCGGACTCATCAAACTGGTGGGGCAGGCGGCTGTGGCGAAGTTGCTTGCCCACTTGCCACGCACACGGCAGGCAACCAGGTTTTATTCCATTGCTCAGTTGGCCAGGGCATATGGGATTCCTTGCGCGGCAGTCGCCAATCCGAACGATTCTGAGTTTGTAAATGCCATGGCCCAACGCAGCCCTGATCTGCTGGTCTCGGTGGCGTGTCCTTACATCCTGAAAGAAAAGCTGCTAAGTGTGCCGCCACAAGGGTGCATCAACATACATCACGCGCCGCTGCCGCGCTACAAAGGAATGATGCCAACGTTCTGGCAGCTTTACCACGGTGAAGCACAGCTGGGCGTGACCATCCATTACATGGCAGCGAAGGTGGATGAGGGGGATGCGCTGTTGCAGGAAATGTCTCCCGTGAAGCCCGGGGAGTCACTGCACAACCTGATTCGTCAGTCCAAGCGGTATGGGGCACATTGCATGGCAAAAGTGCTCCATGATCTGAAAAACAATGAAGCTGTGCCGGTAAGGCTTGACCATCAGCAGGGAACCTATTTCACATTCCCCAGACGCGAGGAAGCGCTGGAATTCCGGCGTCGCGGACTGAGGGTGATTTAAAGCTGTTAAACCGCAAGAGCAGAGATGCTGCAAAGTCCTTTCACATCACGACCGGTACGAGCGTTCAGCAAGAGCGCATGGGCAGGCTTGTTGCGATTCACAGGGATACTGGGACTCGCGAAGCGATGGGTAAGGCGCGAAGGTACCGTGGTGCTCACCTTTCATCGTGTGTTGAATGACGCGGAGCTGGAAGGAACAGCTTCATTGATGGGGATGATTGTGCGCACCCGGACGTTCGACGATTTTCTGGCCTACGCAACAGAGAACCTCGAGATTGTGAATGCAGGGCAGGAGCCGGAATGGAAGGACAACGGCAGGCTAAAGGTCGCGATAACATTTGATGACGGATGGTGTGACAATGCCATTGAAGCGTTTCCCATCGCGCGCAAACATAAAGCACCAATCACGATTTTCATCGTGGCCCGGAAAATTGGATCAAGGCTGCCGTTCTGGCCGGAACAGGCAGCCGCAATGTTTGGAATAGGTATGGATGCCGGAGCCCCGAATCGGCAGCGTGATATCGAGCGGATTATTGAACGGCTGAAGAGCCTTCCGTCGCCCGAGCGTAAGCGCGTGATCAGCCGCATCACGCACGGCGATAACGGGAACCATAGCAGTAAAGAAATCGACTGCACTATGACCTGGGAACAGATTGAAGAGTTAAAAGCCGGCGGTGTGGTGTTCGGCTCACATACCAGTACTCATGAAATATTGACCAGGATTCCGCTTAGGCAGGCAGAGCAAGAAATTGGCTCGTCACGTGAGTTGATTGAGAAACGCCTGGGCGGCCCGTGCGAGGTGTTTGCCTATCCCAATGGAGATTCGTCGCCGGAAACGCGAACGCTGGTTGCCAATACAGGGTACAAGCGGGCCTTCGTCAATCAATGGCCCGGCGTTTGGACCAGCAGGACTGACCCGTTTACAATTCCCAGGGTAAACATCTGCGAATACCACCTGGTGGATGCGGATGGAAACTTCTCGCCCTTGATCTTCGACTATGCGGTGGTCTGGGCCGCCGCCAAGTGCCATCTGTTGACAACAGTGGCCGGCGCTCTGACGAAACTCAAAAGACGATTGCCGGGACGTTCGCAGGCAAACGCGCTCAAGGCCCATGAAAAAAACACCTAGCCAGACGCCTGGAATACCATCAACGATGGTGCAGCAATTCCACCCGAAATTCTGATAAAGTATCCGCCAGAAACGGCACACAAAGCTATGTGGCTCAAACGACATCCCGGACTTCCAAAAGCATCACTGGCGCAGCTTGGCAGCCTTGAAACTGAGGTGATGGAGCGCATATGGGCTCGCGGCGAGATCAGCGTGCGCGACCTGCACCAGGAGCTGGCTGGCCGGCTTGCCTATACCACCGTCATGACAACGCTGGATCGGCTGTATAAGAAAGGTCTGTTGCAGCGTCGCAAGCAGGGCAAGGCGTTCCTTTATGTTCCCGCGTGCACGGAGCAGGAATACCAGGAGCAGCTTACGGGACATCTGTTCGGTATGGTGTTGCGCGAGAATAAGGATAGTGACGCTGTATTGTCATGCTTTGTGGAAACCATCAGTGAGAATGATTGCGAAATGCTCGACCGTCTGGATGAGATGGTGAAGGCCAAACGACGGGCGCTCCGTCGCAAGGAGTAGGTCATGTTCTATCTCCTCTGTCTCACCTTGTGTCTGGCCGTGATGTTTCTGGTGCTGGCGGTAACCTCGATCTTGTTGGTCCCTGTGGCGCGTCTGCTGGAACGCAGATTGGAACACGCGAGGGCGCGAACCGCCGCGGACCTGTTGCTGATCTTCCGCCTTCTTCCTTTTTCACTGGCTGCCGCCATAAGCATTGGTTTGGCTCTGCCGTCGTTCATGAAGTTCGAACCGCCTTCCACCAAAGAGATGGTCAATGTGCCGTTGATTGTTCTGGCTGCTCTTGGCTGTGGCGTACTAATAGCCATGATCGCGCGTGGTCTGCGTATTTGGCGCATGACGACATTCGTGCAGCATCAGTGGAAGAAGCATTCCCATCCTATTTCTAGCGTTAACACCAGCGTGCCGCTTTACCGGATTGATAGCAGCACATCCTTGCTGGCCGTGACCGGCCTCTTCAAACCAAGGATCTTCATTTCGCGTGCAGTGGCTGAGGCCCTGACAGAAGACGAATTGTCAGCGGCGTTGTCGCATGAGGTTGCGCATGTGCGTTCGTATGACAACTTGAAACAAGTCTTGATGAAGGTCATGGCGCCTCCGCGATGGTTTCAGGGACTGCACTCGACTGGGGAGTCATGGATCCGTGCATCAGAGGTCGCTGCCGACGAAAGCGCGCTGGCGCAGGGAGCATCCGCACTTGAGCTTTCGTCTGCACTAATAAAGGTAGGCAGGCTTTCCCTGGCGAATACCGTGCCGGGCGCGGTCGCTGCTTCCCATCTGGTCCCTTGCGGCTGCAGTTCGGCCACGCTGACCCGCGCGGCCCATCTTCGCGATCTGCTGGAAAAAGGAGCAGTTGTGTCGAACGTACAGAGTTCCGGCAGGAGCAAAGTCGTGACTGCCCTGGTGCTGATGGTGGCGTTATATATAGGGTGTCTGGTGACGCTCCTTCCCGCCGTGCATGAAGCGCTGGAGTTTCTGGTGCGGTAGTAGTCGCCTGAATAACATCAAATCTAAATACCTCGCCTATACTGATCTCTGGTTGTGATTAAAACCTTCCAGTTCGGAATTCTTGCTGTGATCGCCGCGATGCTTATCTGCGTCGGCGTATGGTCACAACCTGCGGGTGTGCAGGACATGCCATCTCAGGTGGCGCATGCCACAAAACTAAAGACTGACGGCAATATTGAGGAAGCACGCAAACTGTTTGAAGCTCTGCTGGCTCAGTTACGATCGCGCGGGCCTTCCCCGGAGTTAACAGACGTGTTGAACAACCTGGGTGATATTGCCAACAACTCCGGGCAATATGACCTAGCCGTGGAACTGGCGCGCGAAAGCGCCTCGGTCTGCCGCAAGATGCGTAACATTTCCTGTGAAGCTCAGGCCCTGAACGATGCGGGTTTGGCGTACTCGAATGGCGGAAAATATTCAGAAGCAGAAACAGAGTTTGAAGAAGCGCTCAAGCTCAGCACCCAGGTGAATGATGGACGCACCATGGTCCTGGTGTTGAACAACCTTGGCAACCTTTATTATTACGAGGCCAGGTATTCAGAGGCTTTCAAGGCTTATGATGCGGCTTCCACCGTAGTGGAAAAAGCTAACGATGCCGAGTGGTCGCGATCATGGCGTGCCATAACCCGGGTAAACCTGGCCACACTTTACCAGCGTCTGGGGAATGACCAGCGGGCCATCAACGTTTATCACGCTGTGCTGGATAATGCACATGATCTAACGCCCCGCGAAGTCGCCCATGTTCTTGCCAACCTGGGTGTTCTTTATCGGCGGATGGGCGACATAGAAGAGGCGATCAAGAACTATCACGACGCTGAAAAATTCTATAGTCAGCAAAAAGATATCGATGGCGAGTTAGGTGTAGTGAAGAACATTGGCATCGCGCAGGTGCTGGACCTGGGGAAACTCGCCCAGGCGCTGAAGACTTTTGAGCAGGCAAGCAAGCTCGCGGAGGCCAGCAAAAACCAGCGTGAATCTATGCAGGCGCTACTCTATCAGGCGGAAACGCTGCGCCGCATGGGCCGCTTCTCTGACGCGAAGAAGGATTTTGAGACCGCGCTGGCGCTTGCCACCCAGCTTGGTACCGGAGAAGAGCAGTGGAAGGCGCTGTATGCGCTAGGACGAATCGCACTACAGGACGGCCGGAGGGATGAAGCGGAGAGTAAGTTTCGCGCCGCCATTCAAAAGATTGAAAGTCTGCGCTCCAAACTGCAACTCTCGCGCTTAAAGTCTGACTTTTTGGCCGACAAACGTGACGTCTATGACGCCCTGATCAAATTGCTGCTGGAGCGAAATGACGCGCCCGCGGCACTGGAATTCATGGAGCGCAGCCGGGCACGCGTTTTTCAGGATAAATTCTTTGCTGCTGGTGTGACTCCGGTTTCGCTTACGCTGGCTTCATTGCAAAAGCGTCTGGATGGACAAACGGCGCTGATCGAGTTCTGGACCGGGCCTGACGCCATTGCAGCGGTGTGGCTTACTCGTGACGCCAGTGGAATCACGCAGAAAAATTTCTCCGCGGACGAAATGGAAAAGTTCGCCCGACTGGTGGCTGGCCTGCCGGAGAACCTGGGTGATGACTGGCGAATGGGATTCCAGAAACTGGCAGTGCTTCTGCCGGATGGCATCATTCCTTTTCGGGGGAAGAACTATGAGCATCTGCTCATTGTGCCGGATGGATTTCTAAGCATGATGCCCCTGGAACTCGCGCCCTCAGACACGGGCGAAGCGCTTATTGAGCACCATGAATTCAGCTATCTTCCCAGCGCCGTGTTGCTGTTGCGCGGAGCCTTGCAGCAAAGTCGGAGTCTAGGATTGCCATGGCAGAACCAACTGGTTGCCTTCGGAGATCCAGCGGTGGTGGGCAATGGAGAAAGCTCAGTGCTCGCGTCACGGAACCTGCCGGACAGTCCCAACGCGTTGACTTCATTGCCGAGTTCGGGGGAAGAGATCCGCGGAATCGCGCGGATGAGCGCAGGACGGACCAGGCTTTACCTGCGGGATTCCGATCGCAAGCCGGAATTCAAGCAGTATTCGGGTTCGCGTGCGGCGCTGCTGCACGTAAGCACACATGCCATTGCTGACATGGACAATCCGGAACGATCACGGCTGCTGTTTTCTCCCGACCAGCCGGGCGAGCCCAATAACTATCTGTTCCTCAAGGAGCTTTACGATCTGGATTTGCGGGGCGTGAGCCTGGCTACGCTTTCCGCCTGCGATACCGAGCGTGGACGGTTGCAGCCGGGTGAAGGAGTGCAGGCATTCAGCCGCGCATTGCTGGCCGCCGGTTCGCGCTCTGCTTTAACTACGTTGTGGCGAGTGCCTGACCAGCCAACGTCGGCGTTCATGCAGCAGTTCTATTACTACCTGTTGAAAAAGCATAAGACCAAGGCCGAGGCGCTCCGTTTGACCAAGCTTGAGTTTCTGCGAGCGGGCGGGGAACTGGCGCATCCAAAATTCTGGGCTGCGTTTGTTCTGAACGGTGAAGGAAGAGAGCCGGTGCCACGGTTTCTTCCCTGGCAGGCGATTGTTGCACCGTTGCTCCTGGTCTTTGCAACGGTCGTTGTGATCGTTCAGTTGCGCAAACGTCGGCGGACCGAAGCTGCCAGAACAACGAGTACAGCAGCCCCTGTGTAACGGTCACCCAACACACAAGGGCTGCGATTTTCCCGTTTAGTGCGCCAATACCGGGACTACATTGCCAGAAGCATCATTACCCAGCAATCCAAGTACCTGGATTGGCTGTGCTGACGTCACACGAACGGAAACGGCTGCGTCTGCTCCCTGCGGGAACAATTCAGCAAGATCACGCGTGATCCGGCTGACCGCCGGTAGCGGAATCGTCACCGACCCCAGCACCTGATTTCCCGCTGACAACGTTTCCACCGTGGCCTGTCCTGCCACGTTCCCAGGATTTTGCAACGCCAGCGCAGTGAACGTGGTTGCACTACGGCTCCAGGTCAGGACGGCTGATGTGTACATCTGTCGTGAGAACAATGGATAGCACTCTGAAACAAGCGCGTTCGTGCTTTGTCCCAGCGATTGAGTGCGAAGATACGAAAAATAGTTAACGACTCCGTTATGCGTGCGGACCCGGAAGCGTACTCCATCCAGTCGCATTGCCATGGGCAACACCACATCCATTTCTGTGGGAGAAACAAAACTGAAATCGCCGGGCGCCAGGGTTAGACCTTCCATGGTTACTTCCGCAGCCGGGTCGAATCCTGAGCCAATGATCCTGATGTGAGTCCCCGCAGGCTGAAGTCCGCCTCCCGGGATAATGTCAGAAATGGATAGTGACCCGCCGATGGTCAGCCTGCCAGGCCGTACCTCTTGGGGATAGGTCTGGCCCAACGGATCGAGGAAGAGAGAGTTTGTAAGATCAACGCTGAGAGGGAACTGGGAGCCGATTACCGCATTGTTCAGCACCGGAAAAGTCATGGTCAAAATAGGATAATCAAGCGCGGACCCTGTGCCGAATGTCGATAGCGGAGAAGTGGCTGTAACCTGGATTCCAGAATTGCTGATCACCGCCACTCCAGCGGTTACACCTAATTGATCATTCAAAGCGATGCCGCGCACCGGCCCAACCGACCCCGTTGGAGTCTTCGGACGAGTACTCCCATTGCCAATTGGCTTGGGTTCGGTGAGCATGAGCTGGAACTGGAACATACCACCCGGCGGGATTGTGGAGTTTTGGACGGAAAGCGAAATGCCGGGAAATGGAGCAGGTGCCGGTTCTTTGGCAAATATAAAACCCGTAAAGATGAAAACAATGGCAAAGGCCAGGAACACGAAATTGTTCCCAGCCGGGGCCTGGATACGGTTCGTACATTTCATTTTACGATCTCCTAAGGGGGCGACCTTATCTTGCGGAGATACTTCGCTGAGAAAGCGTCCTCTGGTTTATTGCTGCGGTGTTAGAGCAAGCCGAAATCGGCCCTCGCCTGTGGCGAGTTCCTTGCCGGTAGA
>WNFC01007495.1_pt1 | contig 31374 bp, 28 predicted proteins | sample 5400541 | NCBI WGS metagenome assembly WNFC01 (sample SAMN13153342, study PRJNA577476) | soil metagenome | isolation source: 120 cm saprolite under Douglas fir tree site 2 hole 2 replicate 1 | place: USA:California | collected 2015-04-18
AGGCTTCCAGCCTGTGCACGGGTGACTCTGTCACCCGTGGTGGTGGCGCATCGCGCACGATGTGCCCGTCGCGCAGCTTCAAAGGCTTCGTAACCCTATAACGTTAACGAGCCAAGGTTAGCAGGCTCGAACAGAAGCCGTACGGTAGCGGATAACCAGAATTATATGACCAGAATTAGAGGTGTCGCCCGCGTTGGGCAATCGGTATCTAACGGTTTTGGTCCCCTTTTCCCCTCCTCTCAAGAAACAGCGGAATTGTTGAGTAAACCCGAGGTCTTTTTTGGTTGTCGCGCGTGGGTGGTTGCTCTTTCTGACATAGCGCGTGGCGAGCGCGAATCGTGCCAGGAGAGCTTGATGGCGCGCTCGCAACAAACGATTTCCCGAGATAGTGACTTGGTGTTACCGAGCAATCTGCGTTACTGCTTGTTTCAGCCATCAATGTTGACGGTTTACGAGCACTTAAGCCGACGTTCTACAAATGGACGGCGCCTGATTGTCGACAAGTTCCTTGATTTGCAGGTCCCGGTGCCAGAAAAGCCTGATGTGCAAATTGATGTGGCCGACTCTTTGAAGCGAGCGGAGGATGCAGTTGCCGACTTACACGATTCGTCTCGGAGGGATGGACGAAGAGTTGGACGGCCTCGTGGGCGCAGCGCTCGATTACGTCTTTCTTCGACGCTGAAACGCATGGCTCATTGGTCGCTTTAATTACGATCCCGCGCCTGCGTACCCGGCATCCCGTGTCGAGCGCGTACCTCGTATCCCGTGCGATAAGGTATAATACGTGATGGAGAAGCAGCATGGCAGCTCGCAGACGTGTGGCAAAACCCGATGACAAGTAGTCGGCTAACCAGCAACGGTCAAGTCACGGTTCCCGCTTCCGTTCGCCGAAAATTGAATTTGAAGCCTGGAGATACGGTCGTCTTCGAAGAGGCCGAACTCGGCACGATACGGCTGCGCAAGGCAGAACCGCTCGATGTCGAATATCTTTCCGCCTTGGAGCGCACTTTGTCCGAGTGGGGTTCAGAGAACGACGAACGGGCCTATCGTGACCTGTGAGCGTTAGGACGTGGTCGTTGTCCCTTTTCCCTTTAGCGATCGCCGGGCTAACAAGCGACGTACGGCGTTGGCTCTTTCTTCTGAAAGGTTTAGTGCCGACCGCGGATACACCATCCTAGCAGGCTGCGGAAAAAGGCCTTCCGCAGCCTGCTTTCCCTCTCTGTAATCTCCCCCAGAGGGGGAGAACTAAACACTAGCGGAGCCTAAATGCGGAGCGAGCTAACGAGTCCGCGAGGTGCGAATCAAAAAGGAAGGAAGCCAGTTTTATCGCAGGGTGCGGAAAGATTTTTCATAAAGAATAGGTTTTTCCGCACCTGCCTAGAGATGATCATCAGTGCTGAGAATCCATCTTGGCCGATGGACGTGGTAATCGATTCGAGCGAGGCAGGTCTTCGAGCCCCGTCAAAGGTTCGTATGAAGCCTCTTCATGCTGGACAATCGGCTGGTCTTACGAAAGCTGGGTGCCCTCTCTGAAGCCGATCAGCGTGCATTGGCGGTGGTAGTGCGGAGATTCCTGATCGCGTGATTGCGACTTGCAAACCGCAGCGTGGACAAGGCAGATTGCGGCTGGCAAAGTTGTGTTTGCCGGGCGAACCCGAACCGCCATAGCGGTTGGTTTCCAACTAGTCCAAAAGAGCGATAGCCGCCCCGACGCGGAAATGAAATCACCGAACTGTCACGCATCTGACTGTAATATCGGTTTTCAGTTCGCGTAGGGTCTGTCGGACAAACTTCCGTCTGTATTATCATCTTACCCAAGCGTCGTTCATCGCCCAAATCGTACAGGCTGATGGAACCAAACATTCAGGCCTGCGCCACTTGTTGTTCTGCAAAGGTGCAATATGGAAGCGGAAGCGGTAAACATTCAGAAGCTTGACCTGACCACCCCCCAAGTTCACGACGTTGAACCCTCCACGCCCGAAGAGGCTGCTCCAGCGGTCCACTCGATGCTCGGTGCGGATCTGTTCGTCGGCTTCGATATTGGCGATTTGGCGGCGAACGCTACCGATTTCGTCGCCGGCCTGGTCGACACTCGCAGCAAGGCGCTGGAGCGATTGCCCAGGCTCGGTACGGAGCTTTTCAACATTCTGCTTGGCCGATCCGAGATCGAGCCGGATGCAGCCGATAAGCGCTTCAGTGATCCAGCCTGGAAGGAGAATCCGTTCTACCGGGCGCTGATGCAGGGGTATCTGGCGTGGCGTGGGGCGATGCTTGATCTGGTTAACGAGCAAACCAGCAACGGCTCGGACTGGAAGACGCCGGCGCAGAAACGCTTCGCGGTCAGCTTGTTAACCGAGGCGCTGGCTCCCACTAACAGCCTGTTGGGCAACCCGACCGCGCTCAAGCACGCCTTCGACACCGGCGGGCTGAGTCTCCTCAAAGGCCTCAGCAATTTTGTCGACGATCTATTGCACAATGGCGGGATGCCGTCGCAGGTCGACAAGCGCCCATTCAAGGTCGGTGAGAATCTTGCCGCTAGTCCCGGCGCTGTAGTTTACCGCCATGAGCTTTGCGAACTGATTCAATACACGCCGTCGACCCGGCAGGTCTACGAACGCCCGCTGCTGCTGGTGCCGCCGCAGATTAATAAATACTACATTATGGATTTGGCGCCGAAGCGTAGTTTGACTGAGTATGCAGTCGGGCGCGGGGCGCAGTTCTTCACGGTAAGCTGGCGCAATCCCGGTCCGGAATTTCGCGAGCGCGGCCTCGCCGACTACATCTCCGCTATCAAAGAACTGATGGGAGTGGTGTTGAATATCACCGGCAGCCCGGACCTCAACCTGCTCGGCGTGTGTGCCGGCGGCATCACCTCGTCGGTGCTGCTGGGCCAACTCGCTGCGATGGGCGAGCGGCTGGTTAACGCGGCTACGCTGGTCGTCACGATGCTCGATTCGAGCGAGCCGTCGATGACTGGAATGTTCGCCACCGACGAGATGGCGCGTGCCGCCTGTCTGCGTTCACGGCAACGCGGCGTGCTGGACGCTGCCTCGATGGCTCGTCTGTTTGCGTGGCTGCGGCCCAATGACCTCGTGTGGAACTACTGGGTCAATAACTACCTGATGGGCAAAGACCCGGCAGCGTTCGATATTCTGTTCTGGAATGGCGATTCGACCAATCTACCGGCCAAGTTGCACGCGGATTTCCTGGATATTCTGGTACGCAATGCGCTGGTCCACGCCAATCAGCTCAAAGTGCTCGGAACGCCGATCAACCTGTGTGATGTCAGCTCTGACATGTATATTCTGGCCGGCCAGACTGACCATATCTGTGCCTGGCAGGCATGTCATCGTGCGGCCCGGCTCTTTAGCGGCGAGGTCGAATTCGTGCTCAATTCGAGCGGGCATGTGCAGAGCCTGGTGTGCCCGCCCGACAACTTTAAAGCCAAATACTTTACCAATGGGCGGCCGGCCAATGATGCCGATAGCTGGTATCAGTCCGCCACTCAACACAAGGGGAGCTGGTGGGAACATTGGGCTGAGTGGTTGGGCCGGCGTTCGGGTGAAAAGCGTCCCGCGCCGGAGGAACCGGGTAATGCACAATATCCGGCGCTCGAGGCGGCGCCGGGCAGTTACGTCTTTCAATGCCCGGAGTAACTACGGCGCAACGTGCTGCGATCGGTCACTCCGCAAGAGCCCGGCCCTAGTGGCCTGTAACGATGAAAACGATATTGGCGTGTCGTATCGAAACGAAGCCGGACGACCCCCACCTAACCTCCCCCGGGTCAGGGGGAGGGATTTCCAGCAATACCGATTTCAATGTTACAGGCTACTAGTACTACTGTGTCACGAACACCGGAAAACGCTGCAACACTTGAGTTTACGCTCCGAACGATCCGACCGCGAAAAAGCGGAAAACGTTGGGTGCGAGATAACTTTAGTCGATTTCGTGACACAGTAGTACTAGCGGCCACGGCGACCGCCCCCAAATGCGCCTCTGCCGAAGCTCCCACCGAAGTGTGCCGAGCCCGTTGATGGAACACCGGCGTCGAACCGATGCGGTGCCGGCGCAGATGCCGCCGAGGAAGTCGTTATGGCGGAGGGGTTCCGTCCGGCTCTGGAAACCGCCCCCGGTTTGTGGTGGCCTGCGCCGCTAGAGCCGCGGCAGTTGCCGTCATCGCAATCATTGTCGCCGTCATCACTCCAATAGTAATAGACGGGCGCCGGATACCAGCGCGGCGCGACGCAAAACGGATCGAATGCCGTGCACAGGTGATACGAACCGTAACTGTAGGGATTATTCTGTCGCTGCACGTAATCTTCGGCAGTTCCAACCTGGGCTACCGAATCGTTCTGCCTGGAGCACCCCGGCGCCATCATTACCAAGGCGAGTAGTGCAAAGGCCGTCCGCAAAGCCGTCAAGTGATTTTGGCGCTGAGCCATAAAACCATCTTATTCTTCTTATCGGTTTGCATGAACCCCCATTTACTCGAGGGGCAGGCTGCATGGTTTGCCTCGCCTGCCCTTCGTTCTGATCTCCTCTTCACCACAGCCTCTTGTTGTCGTCGAAGGTCAATACTACACCGACGCTTTTTGCTTCTGCACGCAGGCGCATGAGATACGAGTCGTAGAGCGCGTCCGCGCCGGGTGAGTTGGGCTTGGGATAGAATTCAACTCCCTCTTCATCGTCTGAGGTGTCAAGCAGGCGGCACTCGTACCAGTGTCGTACTAAGTATCTGGCATTATCGCCAACCAATTGCACTCGCATACGTTTTTCCCTGCATTTCATCGCAGGCTCTGGATGCGGCTATTCACCGTCATTGTCGAGCAAAATTGACGCTTTGCCTCAGTGTCCTGGAGCCACGCGCGGACACTGTCCCAGAGGTGGATGCGACTGGTGACGGCCCGCTTGGCAGCGCTGGTCGCCTCTTGCCAATTGCTCTCGCGCTGTCCGGCCAACGTCATCAGCATCTCCTGTGACCACGGACCGTGGCTATCGCCGTCGAGTTCGATATGACGTTGCAGGTAGTAAGCGAAGTGCGGGACTTCCGTCTTTGCGTTGCCCCACAATCTGAGCAGTCTCTCGAACATCTCCGGAATTACATCTTCACGTCCGAAGAAAAAAAACGCTGCTACTTCGACGATCGAGCCGTGAATCGCACAATCCAACGTCTCAGTGACGAAATTACGCACTCCCGGCGCAATACTCAGGTCTTCAAGCACGTCTTCCCATTGCGCGCCCACCGCTAGTTGCGCGGTGAAGCCTCTGATCTCGGTGGCGTCAGCGCCGATCTCATCCATAGCCCGCAGATACAGCTCGAAGTGGCTGATTGGCTTCTCGTCCGGGCCCATATCACTTTCTTCGCCCAGTACCACTTCGTTCGTGAACCGAGCGATGCGAGCGCTGACGGGCGGAATCCAGGGCAATCTGTTGGAGGTAAGTTCACTCTGAAGCCGCTTGACCAAGGACATAAAATCCCAGACCGCAAACACATGCATCTGCATGAACTCGCGCAGTCTGCTCAACGAACCGATCTCGGCGTAAATAGGATGATTGAGTAGAGCGTAACGAAGCGGGCTGAGTGTATTGCAGAGCTCCTCAAAGCGTTGCAAGGCCGCGTTCGGAGAACGGCCGTCGTTCAGTGCAACCATGTGCTCATTTCGAGGTTCCCGTGGTCCGCGAGTGCGGTCGGGCGATTCCTGAGGCGCGGTATCGTTTGTAACCAATGGCATTCTCCTCTCATGGCAACTGTCAAGCGCGGAATCGGAATCGTTCACGCGCTGACATCAAATTTTGCGGAAGGCCGCCTCGTCGGCGGTTTCTTTCGAGCTTCTTCTGAGCGTGACCCGCCGGCCTTATCGCAGGGTGCGGAAAGATTTTTCATAAAAGAAATTGAGGTTACAGCCGAGCTAACGATTATAGGTCTCTGTAACAAGGTGGCGAGGAACTCTTTCTGCCAATTCGCAATTCAGCCGCTCCCGCCTGATAAAACCGGTCCCGAGCTTCATCTCAATCGCCGCCGCAGACAAATTCCGGCCGCCCGCGGGAATAATATTGGCCATCTGACGGTCTAGTGAGAGTACGCAATCAATTGCGCACGCACGGTCAAAATGGAAGAAGCCCGGAGCTAAACACGGGAAAGGGAAAAAGATGAAGATTGTAAGAACAACAGTAGCGGCTTTGATCTCAGGCCTCTTGATGGGTGGCGCTTGTGTACCGGCATGGTCAGCTATGCCTATGAGCGAGAGGTCAACAGTTGCTCAAGTAACCTCAACCAAAACCACAGTGCAGTCAGCTACCACAGTTCTCGGGTCGCCGGAATTTCCCCGGTTTGATAGCCGGCCAGACGCTGAAAGGAACTGCAAGCCGGGGCATCTATATACGGCGCACGATATTGTCGGCGACCCGCAGGCCTGCATCATCGGAGGCGTCAGCGGTTTTGGCGCCCGGCCAACGATTGGCGCGGTACCTGCGCTTTAGCAAACACGTCACAGGAATCCACTTCGATGGTCCCGTCGTTAACAGTGGCAGGTGAACAGTTGTTCTAGAGGGCCTCAAAACGACGGGACTTTCAGACGATCGGGGAGTGTCCAGAATGGACTGCACGGGTGCCGGCTCCGGAGGAATTTCGATGGCCTCGGATAGTGATTACTCGGAATCGCCATTTGAACAAGAATCAATTCTGCCTTTGCAGTTTTTCGAAGGCCGCAAGAAGAACGCAGCCCTGGAGTCGCTGCAGCGGCTGATGCTGGCGGTGCTCGCCGATGCGGTGCGCTGCTATCAAACAGGCTCCGATACGCAAAAGACCTGCCGCAGGCGGGCATTTCGAGAAGCCGAAGAGTGGCTATTCAGAACGAAGGCGGATGGTCCGTTTTCATTCGAGAGCGTCTGTTGCGTCCTTGATATTGCTCCCGATTATCTTCGCCATATTCTGCGTAGATGGAAAGCCCAAATGGTTCGTGGAGCTCACGTCACGGTCGTCCACCGCTCGCAGTTGCAGTGAAACAAGTGACGGCGGCCAGCCGCGGCAAGTCTGGGACCGTTCTTACTTAAGTATGATTCGCCCCGGCAGCGTGGGCTGCATAGATTGTCGTCCTGTAGACGGACTCGAGGAGAAAACAAGTGGATATGTTCGCCCCCTCTCATTTGCTGCTTCTATTGCTAGTTATCCTGGTGATCTTCGGCCCGAGCAAACTCGGGGACGTTGGTGGTGCTTTGGGTAAGGGTATTCGCGACTTCAAGCGCGCCATAAACGAGCCCGAGAACAATCCCCGATAGATAGACCAAAATCCCCCAATTGCATTATCTGTGGCGTAGCCGTCGGCGGAATGGAACCCTCCGCCTGGTCCGGGCGGAGGGCGCGTTGAAAAGATCGGTCTGTCGAACAGCTATCTGGACAGCAACAAATTTCGCGACCTGCAAAAACACGAATTGCAGGGCGCAACGAGGATTAGCGATGATCGCAATCTGTGCTTCAGGTTACAGAGCGATATTGAATCGCGGGCGGGCTAACCTGCGGAAGGTTATCCGATAGAGATTCGTCGTTCCTAAACTGAAGCCGGCGGCCGATAAGCGGAAATATTTATCGAAACGCCGCACGGTCTCTTCGCCAACCAAGCCGACGGCCGCAAGCCAGTTTCTTCGCAACCGAGCGCGGAATTCCTGATTCGTACGTTTGTAGTCAGATCGATCATTTCGAACGAACACGATCTCGAATAGTCCTTCGGCCGCGTCCGCGATTTCCCCCAAGCGGGGCAGATCGCTCTCCGGAAAGATGTTCTCGGCAACGAATTGCCCCTCGGTACCTCGATCTCCTGCTCCCAAGCCGATGGTCTGAACCGACATCGATCCACCGGGCTTCAGCCAGCGATAGCAGCGTTCGAAGAATTCCCGATACCCTCCCACTCGTACTGTGCGACTAGCAGAAGGCCTCGCAAAATGTTCAAAGGCCCCGATCGAGATGATTGAATCGTACGTCATGGTCGGAACATGGTCCGACCAGCTTTCTACGCGAACTTCCACGCCAGGAAGGCCCATCGAGCGGATCCAGTCGGCCTGGTTTTCGCTCAGGGTCAACCCGATCGCGAGTCTCACTTGATGCACGCTTACCAGCCGCTTTTGCAGGGCACCCCAACCACATCCGATATCGAGCACTCGGTCAGCACCCGTCGCGCGTGCCTGTTGAATGTGGTACTCAAGTTTCCGTTCCTGTGCTCTTTCCAAGGATTCGGAATCTTCGTCGTACATAGCGCACGAATAGCAACACTCTCGGTCAAGGAATAATCGAAAGAATTCGTTTCCAAGATCGTAGTGGAATGAAATCGCGGCCTTCGAGGCGCCCGGATTCGAGGTTTTAGCTCCACTCATCGGAACTTCGTTACTCATAGCGGCATCCTCGTAATTGGATTAATTCAAACTGCGGAGCGCGCCCGGACGCTTCAACGTAACGGGTGTCTCCGCAACTTTGTCGCCGAGCCGTCCCGAAATCAAACTTGCGTTGGAAGGAATTATTGGGGACTCGTCGATCCTCGCGAATTATTCCCCCATGGCGCTCCGAGCCGCCAGATTCATCCACGCGGTGTCAACAGTCCGGGACTTTCTTGGCGCACCAGTTGCGCAAACTTTTCAAGCTCGGCGGTACTGAGACTGGACACCGCCCAATACGCCATCCCCGACTCCGTCCAATGAATGATATTGTAACCTCCGCGCACCTGGCTTACCGGTAAAGCGTCATTGGCATGCTGCGCGGGGGCAATGAAGAGATTGATTACGTGTTGGCGCCGCCGGTACACCACCGCGGCTACCGGATGGTCATCGAGATAGTCGAGCCGGCCGCCAACCAGTGGAAATCCGTCAGCGCCGAGGTCCTCGACCGGCGGTGCAAAATTTAGCTTGCCATCGAACCAGGGCTTGACCGTATGCTGGTTCGACGAGAGCACGTCGGTCAGGTGGTTCGCGGTCAGCGAACGCAGATGGTCGTCAACCACCTCCTGCGCCGTTAGGTCGCTGGCGGAAGGTGCGAGCGGCAGGACGCCCCTAACCATAATTGCAACGAGCAGGACCGCCGCGGCCGCGGCCCCTGTCCAACCATAGCGCCGCATCGCGAAGCTCCGTCCGCCTTCGGCCCGGCGCGCATCGCGCACCGCTGCACGTACACGCCGTTCGAGCCCCGCCGGCGCCTCATGATAGAGGGCGCCATTGCTGAACGCCGAATGCAAGGCACGCAGGCTGGCCTGCTCGCGTGCGCATGCCATGCAACTACTGAGGTGGGCCTCGACTTCGAGACCCCGTACCACGTCGAGTTCGCCGTCGACGTAGGCATGCACCAGCGGGCGGGCTTCTTGGCAGGTCACTTAGGACTCCTTTGGCGGCGCGGCAACGAGTGTCTGCTGCAGGCGCTTGCGCGCACGCGCCAGCCGCGACATCACGGTGCCAAGCGGAACTCCGGCAACCTCGGCGATCTGCTTGTAGGCCATCCCTTCAAGCTCCCGCATCACCACAACTTCGCGGAACTCCTCGGGCAATCCCTCCAGCGCCTGCCGGAGCGTCTCACTATCGCGACTCCTTTCCAACAAGGCCTCGGGATTCGTTATCTCGGTCGCGGGGCTGTGGAGCTCATCGTCGAATTCGGTCTCCTTTTCGCGGATCGCGCCGCGTTTGAGGCGCGAATAGCAGGTGTTGCGCACGATCGCGAGCAGCCATACACGGCCGTCGCCACCGCGAAAACTGCCGATAAACCGCAGCGCGCGTAAACAAGCGTCCTGCACCGCATCCGCGGCCTCGTCTTCGTTGCGCATCAGCCAGCGCGCGAGGTTATAGGCGGCGTCGAGATGCGGCAGAATCGCCCGCTCGAAGCGTGAGAATTTGTCCGGCCCGGGCAAGCTCAGATTCTTTCCACCGTCCTCTTACACCACCGCAGTTAAGACCGGCGAAGCCGCGATTTTATTCCCGCACGAGGAACGGCACGAGCGGCGGGAATATTTGGCCGCGCGCGGCGGTATGGCCTGTTGACGGCAAGCTGACTCTAGCGCCCGCAGGCGCCCAAGGAAACGGCGAAGCCGCCGCTCGGGAGCGCCCACCACGCGGCCCACCGGGGTCTGCATGAAGACTGCTGCAGGCACCTAGCGGCTGCAACGGAGAAACGCAATGAAAGACCCCATCGCTCGACGGTCGTTCTTAAGAATCGCCGGGATGTCGCTCGGCATCGGCGTGGTTTATGAGTTCGCGCCGTTCCTGGCGCATCGCGCTGAAGCCGGTGCACTCTTTTTTCAAACGGGTGAATGGCGAGGCGCCCGCCAGCTTCACTTTTGCCCAGTTCAGCGATCCGCACGTCGGCTTTCAGGGGCCGCCCGACCCGCTAGGGACCAAGGCGTTCGAAAGCGCGGTGGAATTAATCAACATGCGCGCGCCGCGCCCCGACTTCGTGCTGTTCACCGGTGATTTAACCCATGATGCCGAGAGCCGCGAGCTCCACGCGCAGCGGATGCAATTGTTCAAGTCGATTGCAGGCCGCATCAACACGGCCGCGCTCCACACCGTCCCGGGCGAGAATGACGCGGCGCTCGACGGTGGGGTGCTCTACCGCGAGCATTTCGGCGCAAGCCACTATTCGTTCGACCACAAAGGCGTCCACTTCGTCGCGCTCGACAATGTCTCGCGCGGCCGTCCGGAGGTCGGCCCCGACCAACTGGCATGGCTTAAAGCCGATATCGCACGCTACCCCCAAACCGCGCCTATAGTGGTCTTCACGCATCGCCCGTTGTTCGACCTCAAGCCTGAATGGGAATGGTTCACCGCCGACGGCGACGACGTGATGAACGTGCTGGCGCCGTATGAGAACGTCACCGTCCTCTATGGCCATATCCATCGCCACCACTTCCAGCAAAACGGCCGGGTCAAGCACTATGCCGCGCGGTCGCTGATCTTCGCCTTCAACGATCCCGCTACCAACGAGGACAAGAAACAGCTCCCCTTCAACAAGGACGATCCGTTCAAGGAGCTCGGCATCCGCCAGGTCGCCGCGCAAGGCGCCGGCGATAAAGCGATGCTCGCTATCAATGAGGTCGTGCTGGCCAAGGCCGAGTTTTCCGGCCTGGCTGGGATGCAGCAAATGATCAAGCACAACGATGCAATTGGTGGAGGTTCATCCAATGATGCTGACTAAGAAACTTGTCGTTTTGGGATTAATTACGGGATTGGCCATGTACGCCACACCGACCCGCACGCGTGCCCGCGAAAGTGCGCAGGTCGTCAAGATCACGGCCAGCAAGTTCCGCTTCACGCCCGATCACCTCACCCTGGTAAAGGGGCAGCCGGTCACGCTGCAACTGACCAGCACCGACAGGACGCATGGATTCATGATCCGCGCACTGAAAATCGACACCGACATCAAACCCGGCAAGATTACCGAGATGACGGTGACACCTGCGACGGTGGGGACGTTCAGGGCCATCTGCGATCACTACTGCGGACTCGGCCACAGCGGGATGAAGATGACGGTCGTGGTGGAAGAGGCCAGCGCCAAAGCGCCGGCTGAAAGGGTTGTTAGCGCCTCGAACACCGTAGCGAAATAGTTAACCGGAGATCCATCAAAGCCGGGGAGCACGATCTTGCTGGGGTTCCATGGAAATTCTCATTGCAAAGTACCACCTGCATCCGATTATTGACCATTTCACGATTGCGCTTTTGGCTATGGGGGGTGCTCGCGGATGTGGTTGGCTACGTAATTGCCACGTTGTTTCGCAATCGAAGCCCTCGCCCCAAAGCTTTGGCTGACCAATTGAGGGGAGCGGCGCTTGTCGTGCTCATCCCCGGTGCAATCTCAGCAATCTTTTCCCGGCTTACCGGAGAAATTGAAGCAGAGCGGGTCTGCGATACGATCTCCCCGGCGGCGCAACAAATCCTGTTTTCTGATAGCGGTTCCACATGGTTTCTTTCCCACGCGGTACTCGGCACATATCTGATGTATACGTTCGTAGCACTCGCTGCATGGCGCGTGCTGCTCGAAATCTGGACGAAACTCAAACGAATGCAACCGGTTTATTTGGCGGTCGCCATGGTTGCCCTATGCGCGCTCCTATATCAGGGAGAGACCGGTGGAGAACTCGTCTATGCACACGCCGTAGGAACCACTCACGCGGAAACCCAGCAGCAGCGGTCGGTTGTCGGCCAGTGAGTGGAGCAGATCCGATTTTGATGACATTGGGAAAGACGGGTTCTTTTTCGCTCTGCAGCTAAGGAGAAGTTATTGCTTGCTTAACCCCGACGCTAGCAGGCGGCGGAAAAAGGCCTTCCGCACCCTGCTTGCCCTCTCTGTAATCTCCCCCAGAGGGGGAGAACTAAACATTAGCGGAGCCGAAAGGCGGAGCGAGCTAACGAGTCCGCGAGGTGCGAATCAAAAAGGAAGGAAGCCAGTTTTATCGCAGGGTGCAGAAAGACTTTTCATAAGTCAAATAGGTTTTTTCCGCACCCTGCTAGACGTGTGTAGCTATTGAATCGCCTGCCGGATAGCCGCGCCTAGTTCTTCAGTTGACGCAGTGCCGCCGAGGTCAGGAGTAAGCGGCGCATTGGGCGTTTGCAGTACGGTCTCGATTGCACGAAAAATCGCCTGGCCCGCTTCGAGCTGACCCAGATGTTCGAGCATCAATGCCGCCGACCAAATCTGACCGATCGGATTGGCGATACCCTTGCCGGCGATATCGGGTGCAGAGCCGTGCACAGGTTCAAACATCGAGGGGAAGATTCGCTCCGGGTTGATATTGGCGGAGGGCGCTACGCCGATCGTGCCGGTGACGCCGGGACCAAGGTCGGAAAGGATGTCGCCGAACAGATTACTGCCGACCACGACGCTAAAGCGCTCGGGCGAGATAACGAAGCGGGCTGCCAGGATATCGATATGATACTGATCGACGCGGATATCGGGGTACTCGGCAGCGATCGCGGCGAAACGCTCGTCCCAAAAAGGCATCGAATAGTAGATGCCGTTGGATTTGGTGGCCGAGGTGACGTGATTGCGGCCGAGCCGGCGCGCTAACGCGAAAGCATAGCGAATCACACGGTCAGTGCCGCGGCGAGTGAACACCGCCTCCTGCACCACGATTTCGTCTGCGGTTCCTGCGTGCAACCTGCCACCAATCTGTGAATACTCGCCTTCGGTATTCTCGCGTACGATCCAGAAGTCGATGTCGCCGGGCTTGCGATCGCGGAGCGGGGGAACAATCCCGGGGAGCAGGCGCACCGGGCGGAGGTTCACGTATTGATCGAATTCGCGCCGGATCGGCAGCAACAATCCCCACAATGACACGTGGTCAGGCACACCGGGGAAGCCGACGGCGCCCAGAAAAATCGCGTCATGGTCGCGCAATCGAGCAATGCCGTCGGCGGGCATCATACGTCCGCTGGTTTTGTAGGTCTCGCAACTCCAATCGAAATGGTGAAAGCGGAAGCCGATGCCGAATTTGTCGCCGGCTGCTTCGAGTACTTTGAGACCCTCCGGCACGACCTCTTTGCCAATACCATCTCCAGGGATCACAGCGATGCGGTATACATTCACTATTCTGTTCTACGCAGTCTAGCGCGTCGGGTGGCGTGTTGCCCCTTGCGTCTTTGATTCGTTCCACCTAAGCAGGGCAAAGCCGCGACAACGTAGCGGCGTCGCATGCTGGGTCGTTGAAAAACTACATCAGAAACACGCCTTTGCCGGTTGTCTGAGTATCAAACAATTTGTAGGCTTCTTCCGCCTGCTCCAGCCGCCATCTGTGGGTAAACAGGTCAGAAACCGCGATTTTACGCTCAGCCACAAATTGCGCGCACTCGGCCTGCCCCACTGTCGAGAACGTCCACGAGGCGATGATCGTAAGCTGCTTGCGCAGCATGTCGGGACTGACGTCGAGCGTCACGTTGCTCCCTTCACCGACAAAGCAGACTGTACCCCAGGCGCGAGCCGCTTTGATCGCTAATATTCGTCCCTCGGCTCGGCCTGAAGTGTCGAGCGTCAGATCAGCGCCCCGCCCATGGGTCACGTCTTTGACGGCCCCGAGCGGATCGTCGCCGCCTGCATTGATGGTGATATCGGCGCCGAAACGTTTGGCGAGCGACAGCCGTTCGGAACTGAGATCGAGCGCGATCACGCGCGCGCCCATCGCGGCCGCGAATTGAGTGGCGGACAAACCTACCGGGCCCTGTCCAACAATTGCGATCGTGTCGCGCCCCGAAAGATGAATGCGGCGGAGGGCACCGTATGCAGTTCCGGTTCCACAAGAGATCGCGGCACCGGTCTCAAATGAGAGTTCATCGGGGAGCGGTATGAGCGTGCTCGCCGGCACCTTCATGTACGGAGCGTGCCCGCCATGTTGGGTGACGCCATAGACGACCGCGCCCTCCGTACACATTTGCGACCATCCTGTGCGGCAGTGCTGGCAGACTCCGCAGCCGAAGTAATGGTGCACCATAACTCGGGCGCCAATCTGCGCATAGCGAGGATTAACCCCCGGCCCGACCTCGGCGACAATGCCGCACGGTTCGTGGCCTGCGATTGCGGGAGCCGAGACTGTAAAGCCAAGCGCATTCTGCGAGCCCACTGCACGATAAATATGCAGGTCCGAGCCGCACATACCCGAGGCCTTCATTGCCAGCACTACCTCGCCTGGGCTTGGGGAGGGGTCGGGGAAGTCCTGTAGTTCCAATTTTCGGTTGCCCAGAAAGAGTACGCCTTTCATGAGTCTTGCTCCCATCGTCTGACGGATACGATGCGCGCCCGAAACGCAAACTGCAACGGCCACGAGGCGCGCTGCTCAAATAGCGAGCCAGGCCGAGTAGGTGCCCTGCTATTTTCTCCCGGACACCACAAACACGTGGGCCGAGCCACTTTTGGCGGCTCGGCCCACTTCAGTCACTCAATCCACTCTTTGGGGACTCTCAGGCGTACATCAGGCGACCGCCTGTCCGCCACGCAACAGCCTGCCCGGAGTTGCGCCGGTGCAGTTATTCTCCTCAAAGATCGGCTGGCCGTTGACCATAATCCAGCGATAGCCCTCACAGCGCTGGACCCGTCGCCACTCATCGGCCGGGATATCGTGCAGAATTTCCTCCGGCAACGCCTTCAGCTTGTCCAGATCGTAGACTACGACGTCGGCCGCCATTCCTTCGCGAAGGGTGCCGCGGTCCTTAAAACCTCCCGCCCAGGCCGGCAAGCCGCTGAGGCGGAAATGCGCTTCCTCGAGCGACAGCGCGCCAACATCGCGGGTGAGCCATGCCAGCACCTCGGTCGGGAAAATACCCGGGGTGATGAACTTGATGTGAGCACCGCCGTCCGACACGCCCGGCATCATGTAAGCCGGCGCGAGCAGTTCGCTGTAGAGTTCGGAGTTGGCGTTGGTGATAGGTCCGGCCCATTCGGTGTGCAGGTCGTCTTCCACCGTCACGTCGAGCATCGCGTCGATCAGATGCTTATGCTCACGTTCGGCGATCTGCTCGACCGATAGCCCCTCGTATCTCTCCTTGAGGTCGGGCCGGCGGACCTTGCGCGCGATCCATTTGGGCAGCTCGCCGAAGACGAGCGCCAACGTTTCCATCCCGCCCTCGTCGTACTCCTTGCGCATCGACGCGCGGATTTCCGGCTTGCGCAGCTTCATCTTGCGTTCTTCGGTGCTGCCGAGCGTTGCTTCGCGCCAGGCCGGTACGCTGTCGAACAGATTCCAGTCCTCAAGCGTCATCCGCACCGGTGCCCGCGCGGTTACCGCCTGACCGAAGATGCGCAATCCCTTGCCATTGGCCTCGCGCAACCAGTTAAGCTGGGCGCGATGCGATTCCGGATGCTTGTCATTAATCAGCACCGCATTGTAAAGCAGCGGACGCCGGCTCTCGCTGGCTAGTTGTTCGAGGAAACGGAAGTCGTCATCGATCCCGAAGGTGGATTTGCTCGCCCCCGATTGGGTGAATTGAATGACGCCGTCGTTTCTCTCGCCCAGGTACTTGGCCATTTCAATATAGAAGTCGTCAGGCAGGATATCGGTAATCATCGGGGTGCCATCAAAATCCCGCTGGACCGATACCCGGCTCTCCGGCACTAGACGTTGCGACGACCAGCCAAACGCGCCCGCATCCATCGCCTCGTGCAGGATGCGTTTGAGCTGGAACATCTCGCGTTCACCGGGGAATTGCTTCTTGGCTTCATCGAAGCCGCCCATCACGTAGGCCACCGCAGGCCCGGTCGGCAGCAAATGGCCGAGGTTGATTCCCAGCGGCATCTTCGTAATGTGGTCCATGTATTGAGGGAAGGTCTCCCAATCCACCTTCATCGAAACCCGCATCGGCTCGAGCGGAATCGATTCGTTGCGCGACAGTGCCATCATCGCACGCTCGACGTCGCGCGGCTTAACCGGGGCAAAGCCGAAACCGCAGTTGCCGATGGTCAGCGAGGTCACCCCGTGCCAGCTCGCGATCGTGCAATACGGATCCCAGTGAATCTGCGCATCGTAATGGGTGTGCAGGTCGATATACCCAGGGGCGACGATCTGCCCCGAGGCATCGAGGACTTTGGCGGCATCGCTACTATTGAGCCGGCCGATTTTCGCGATTTTGCCGTTCTTGATCCCGAGGTCCGCCTTATAGCGGGGTACCCGGGTGCCGTCGACAATCATCCCGTCTTTGATAATGGTGTCGAACTCAGCCATAACTCACCTCCTGCGGCTAGTTTTGGCCGCCAGTGGGGGCAGGGCTCGCGCCCGCCGAGATTAGTGGGACTTCATTTGGTTCCAAGCCCGCCTAATCCTTCTTCCTAGACCCACGGCGGTATCAATGTCAATCGAAAGGCAGTGCGGTGTGCTGCGCGGCCGACTTTCGGGGGTTAATTGCCTCTCCTTGTGGGAGCTTAACGAGATCGGCGCCGCCTATCGGGTCGCAACCGCGGGGTCGCGCAACCTTGGCAGTCTGAACCAGACGTCGTTACAGGCTTCCATTTCTTCGGTATCCAGCGTCAATTCAGCGGCGGGCAGCGACTGGTGAATTTGCTCGGGCGACGTCGCACCGACAATGGCTGAAGTCACCTCAGACTGTGCGAGTACCCATGCGATTGCCACCTGGGTGAGCGGCTTGTTGCGGCCAGCGAAAAAACTCTGCAGATGTGCGACCGCCTCGAACTGCTCATCCTGCCAGTAACGTTTGTGATAAATCGACCGGCTACGTCCCGACAGGAAGCCAAAACGAGTCTCGCGCGACGGCGGTGTATCCCCCCTGTACTTGCCGGTCAAAAAGCCGCCGGCCAGCGGATTATACGCGATGACGCCGACGCCGTAATGGTGGCACAGCGGCAACAGTTCATTTTCTATTTCACGGAATAACAGATTGTAGCGCGGTTGCACGCAGTCGAAGCGCGACAGGCCATGCTTGTCGCTAATTGCGAGCGCAGTCGCCAGCAGCCAGGCCTTGAAATTAGAGCATCCGAGGTAGCGCACCTTGCCCTGATGGACGAGGTCGTCGAAGGCGCGCAGCGTTTCATCGAGCGGGGTATCCGGGTCGGGCGCATGCGCCTGATATAAATCGATGTAGTCGGTTTGCAGCCGCCGCAAGCTGGTCTCGACCGCGTCGAAAATATGCTTGCGCGATAGTCCACCATCGTTAGCTCCCGGCCCCATCGGGACCCAGCATTTGGTCGCTAGGACGATCTTGTCGCGCCGGCCTTTGAGCCATTTGCCAACGATGGTTTCGGTGCGGCCGACGGTTTGCAGATTACCGCCCATCGGATAACCGTCGGCGGTATCAACGAAATTCACGCCATGCTCCACTGCCGCGTCCATAATTGCGAAGCTGGTTGGCTCGTCGCATTGCTTGCCGAAGGTCATCGTGCCGAGACAGATTTCCGACACCTTGAGGCCGGTACGGCCCATTCGCTTGGTCTTCATCTCAACCCTCTTGCTCTTTCATAAGTGATTGATGAATGTGCGTAAAGAAACAATCCGATGCCATGATTCGGTGGCCAAATTCGATTGTCGGAGAATGAAAATGCCAAAGATAACTGCGAACAACTGCGAAATGTACTACGAACTCGACGACTATACCGATCCGTGGCGCAAGGACAAGGATACCATCTGGCTGCAGCACGGCGTCGGCCGCAGCTCCAAATTCTGGTATCACTGGGTCCCCGCACTCGCGCGCAATTATCGGGTCGTGCGCCGCGACATGCGTGGGCATGGACAATCGGCTGCTCCCGCACCAAATCACACCTGGTCGATCGATGAACTGATCAACGACATGAGGAGCTTCCTCGATGCGCTCGGACTTGACCGGGTGCATTATCTCGGTGAGTCGATCGGCGGCATCTTGGGTGTCGCGTTCGCCGCGAAATGGCCAGAGCGGCTGAAGAGCCTCACCGTATGCTCTTCGCCCACGGCGATTCGTCCCTCGGCACGGACGGCGTTGACTGGCGGTGAGCGCGAGCTGGGTTCAGAGCTCGAGCGTCTCGGCGGCGGCGGCTGGGTCAAAATATTGATACAGCAGAAGGTCATCAGCGGCAAAAATCCAGCGCACATCGAATGGGTGGTGAGTGAATGGTCAAAAACACCGACGCACGTGCTGCGTGGGATTAACCGGATGCTGGCGAATGCTGATATCACGCCGTTGTTGCCGCAGGTCAAAGTTCCCACTCTGGTCCTAGCGCCATCCCGCAGTCCGCTGACGCCGCTGAGCGACCAGCTCACGATCCGGAATTCCATACCGGCTGCCAGAATGGCGGTGGTCGAAGGGCCGGGCCACGAGATTTACGTGGACGAGCCCGAAGAGTGCATCAGCGCTTTCCTGAAGTTCTTGGCCACGCTGGCTTAGAGTCAGAACTTTTGCTGAACGGGGGAGGCTTCGCGAACGGTGTGGTCGTCGCCGCGGGTGATCTCTGCGCCGGCGATCAGCACGCTGGCCAAAATCGTTAGCGTGAAGGCTGCAATCCGAAGCTTGGCTGACGTTGGGTCCGGTGGCAAACTTTCGCCAAAGGCCAGGACACCACCTACGATAGGTACCACATTCGACATCGCTGACGACAGCGGCATTGCGATAATGCCGCGTGCCCAATGGAACGAATTCTGCAGCAACACCAGTCCGCCGAGGTTGGTACCAATCATCAGATAAAACCATGGACTGGCTACCATTCGAATTGCGATCGCGGAACCCGAATGGGCCACGAAGATATCAGCTAGCACTTTGGTGTACAGGCTACTCAGACCGAAAGCGACCCCCGATGCTATTGCCTGCGCGACGCCATTGCGGCGCATCCGGTTCGCCGAGAATAGTATCGCTACCCCGAGAAGTGCGACCGCCGAGAGCACGCCGAGCACACCCGAATTGAGCTGCCCTGGCGGTGCCCCGCCCTGCAGCGAAAGCGCAAGGAGCACCATCGCGAGGATGATTCCAACGATTCCGGCAGCTTCGGCGGGGTTTGCTCGCTCATGGAGAAAGCCTATTGCGATGATAACGAATACCGCGATCCCACCCTGCATCATAACCGCAACCAGCGACACCGGAGCCTCCCCCAAAGCGGCAAAATAGAGCATATAACCAGCACTCTCGAGAATAAGCCCACCGACCCATACCGGATCGCGAATCCAGCAAACAATGGCGCGCAGGATGGCACTTCCCTGTGCGGCCGGCAGCGCTTCTCCGCGGCTCTTCATCGTCGCGAGACCGGCGTCGAGCATTACACTGGCGGCCAGACCGATCAGCAGGCCGCGGATATGCAGGAGACCCATAGCAAAGCCCTAAGTTTTCAGTCGAGTATCGTTGATCTGGCACTTACAAATTTGAATCAAAGGGTGCCGCACGATAGAGCACCTCTAGCAGGGTGCGGAAAGACTCTTCATAAGCAAATAGGTTTTTCCGCACCCTGCTAGTAGTGTTACAGGCGACGAGTCGTCTAATGCCTCCCCTCGCTGTTCAGGGATTCTTCACGCGCCAGGAGGCAGCACCCTCTCCCTACCCTCTCCCGCAAATGAGCAGGCGAGGGGAGACGCGGTCACCCTGCGTGCTTTCCAACTTCCCTGCGCGAATAGTTCGCTGAGTACTAGCGCAAGACTTCGTGCATAGTGCCGTCAGGCTGTATTCGAAGCCGCCTTCCACCCCACCGCACTTCATTGCCGAACAAGCCTGCCGCCCAGACTGCGGTCATCACCAGGTCCTTGAGCGGCGCCATCCAGGCGTCGTTACGCTGATCTTTGAGTCCCAGCACCCTCCCGATTATCAAACGTGCGGTGAATATCCGCGTAGCAATCACGGCAGCGAAAAGGCTTAGTGCGAATACGCTACATCGTGTGGCAGCAAGCAGTACCGATGCCCAAAAGGGACCATGCAATACTATGGTTGCGAGGCTGATCGGGCGAGTGGTGCGGTAAGTCCGGACCCAGCGCAGTTGATGATTCCAGAACTCGGCGAAGCGCCGGTCTTCAGTTCTGACGGTGACGATGGAATTGGATAGTTTAATCTTATAACCGCGATCACTGGCGAACTTGCCCAGGTAGTAATCATCTGCGAGCAGATCTTTCAGCCGTTGAAAACCGCCGATCGCCTCCAGCGTCCCACGTTTGATCGCGACCGTGGCCCCGAGTGAGTAACGCAGGGGCTCGATAGTTTTCGAAATCATGACGAGTGGCACGAAGTCGGTGTTGACAAACAACGCCCCCAGGCGCGACGCCAGCCCGCCGCTCGCCTTCGCCCGATAGAGGCAGGTTATCAGTCCGATCTGTTCGTCGGCGCCAAACTCACTCACCAGGCGCCGCAGATGGTCGCGCTCGACGCTGACGTCGGCGTCGCTCAGCAGAAAGATTTCCGCACGCGCGGATCGTTCGGCCATTCCGATCAGCTTGGCGACCTTGCGATTGGCGCATGCGGGTTCCTCGCCCACGACCAGCGTTATCTGCCTGAACGGGTACTGTGGTTTCAGGGCCACCGCGACTGCGGCGGCGTGATCATCGTAGCCCGACACCCCAAAAATAAACTCAACCTTGGAATAATCGAGTTCGAGATAGCTGATGAGATTTTCCGGCAGATTGCCGCCCGCTCCGTGCAATGGCTTAAGCACAGCGACCCGCGGCGCGACTTTCGGCAGTGGCGCGGGAGCTGATGAGGCACGCCGGGCGAAACGCATCCCTATAACACTGGCGGCGACGTAGTAAAGCAACGAAGCGACGCAACAGGCCGCGCAGAAAGCAGCCAGCAGGTTCATCGCGGAACGCAAGCGCCAGATAATGGCGGTTCTACCAAAAACGGGACCCCCGTCCGAATAAAAGGGTCAACCCTTTCTCTGCGATAGAGCAAACCAGTCAGGCTGCCGTCATATTGGAATGACGCAGTTGCGCGCGCCGCTGCCTCATCGTTGATAAGAACTGCATTCCTTCCTTCAGCAGTCGTTTACATTCCTCAGGAGAGGTCAGCATCTTGCGCACGGATTTGAAAATATAGCGCGGCCGAAAATAGAAACTGCGATAGAAACGTTCGACCGACTGATATATCTCGTCGGCGCTCAGGTTGGGATACTGCACTGTACATTTCTGGTAGCCGGCCTCGTCGAGCAGCGGATCAACCGCCAGGTACCCGTGCGCGGTAACGTACTCGAACATTTCAGTACCCGGATAAGGCGAGGCCAGGGAGACCTGGATGGTCTCGCAATCCATCTCGCGCGCAAAGCGCATCGATTCTTCAATCGTCTCGCGGCTTTCACCTGGCAGGCCCAGGATAAAAGTGCCGTGGATCAGGATCCCAAGTTCACGGCAGTCGCGAGTGAAGCGCCGCGCGCGGTCGAGCCTGACACCTTTTTTGATGTTCTTGAGAATCTCCGCGTTGCCGCTTTCATAACCAACCACAAACAGCCTGAGCCCGCCTTCCTTCATCACCTTGAGGGTTTCGTAATCGACGTTGGCGCGCGAGTTCGTCGACCATGTAACGCCGAGCGGTTTCAACAACTGCGCGATTCTGCGCGCGCGTGCGGGGTCGGCAGTAAAGGTGTCGTCGTCGAAGAAGAGTTCCTTCATTTTGGGGAACTTGGCCTTCATCGCCGCGACTTCCTCGTATACGTTCTCGGCGCTGCGCACGCGGTACTGATGCCCTTGCGTTACTTGAGGCCATAGGAGACCTCGGTGACGAATGGCAACTGGTCAAGTTGCTCACTGGTGAGCATTGGCCGGTCGGGATTATGACGGATGATGCCGTTCCTGCGGTAGCTGATACCGCCGATTTTTTCCCAGTCAATTCCCTGTGCCACCGCGGCCATCGAATGGTCGAACTCTTTTCGGGCCGCGATATCAATCGCCTCAGACAGCTTTAAGGTTTCCTCGGGACGCGCGGTCGGATGGCCACCGACGAAAGCAATTACGCAATCGCGGTTGACAGCCTTGATCGCCTCGGCCGTCCGAATGTCCATCTTCAACGATGGCGTCGAGGTATGGATCACGATGAAGTCATATGGCTTGGCCTCAGCCACGGTCTGCTCGGGCGTGTAACCATGTGGCGGGGCATCGAGCAGGCGAGCTCCCGGCACCAAACCGGCCGGGTAAGCCAGCCAGGTGGGATACCAGAAGGACCAGACCTCGCGCGTCGCCTGGTAGCGCGAACCCGCACCCCCGTCGAAGTCGTCGTAGGAAGGAGGGTTCAGGAACATGGTTTTCATCGCGTCCATTGGCAACAACTCCGCCGCCTGTCCGAGAGGTTAGTGCAACTATATAAACCCCCGCCCGCAGGTTCAAGAAAGGGTCTGACCGAGGACTCCGCTTCAGGGAACTACAGGCCGAGCACGAACAACTGCCGGCCGGGTCCTGATTTTTTGCTGGACGTCGGTTTCTTCACAATGATTGCTGGATTTGACAGAGCTAAGCGTTGACGAAATCGTCTTCCTCGATTTTCGTATTCTTCAGGATTCGCTTGAGGAGTCCGATGTCGATGTCCGTGCTCGGTACTGTGATAGTTTGTGCGCCCGGTTTTGTCGCTCGGCTCGACCAAGACAGGTACTGATGCTTTCCTCCAGCATAGGGTCCATCGTACCCAGAGCTCTTATCTTGCGAATGAACTCCCGGCGCTTACAGGGCGCGATTACCGGCATTTGTCCGGAAGGCGTACACGGTCTACTTCTCGATCAGTTTCGGAGGAGCAAGCGGGTCCAAGCCATCAATCTTCGGGGGATGCTGCTTACCAATTTTGATATGTACGTCGAGCCAGCCATCCGAGAGCCTTCTACAGGTTACTAGCAGCTCCCTCGCGTGTTGCCGCCGTAGGCGCGAACGCCTTCGACGGAACCTTGCTCGACAATCGTGCTGGTACGGTGCGCACGTCGCCCGGCAATTCTCAGGTATAGCTGGCGGTATCGGATGGCCCGAAGGAGAGCGAAAAGGAAGCGGCGAAGTCGTGGCAAGCGGTGAGGTGAGGTCGGGTGTCCTTGTAATTTGGGCAATGCATAGCGCATTTGCCTCGATTTAGCGCCATATTACAAGCAGTGTTGGCCGGCCGGTATAATTAAACAGTATGGATCTTTGCGAAATTGAACCGTATCCGCTTAGCGAGCACAACGGCAAATGGGCAATGACCATCACTCTATTTCGCCAGGATAGAGTGGGCATTGAGGCGCAGGCTTTCTAGGAGGAACCGATTTTTAACAGCGAACAAGCTGCGCTGCGCTATGATGTTGACTGGGTCGCGTCACGGGAGGTCGAGTCCGGAAGAGGGCAATACGGATAAGGCGGTGTGGACAGGCGGCCGATGACGGGATTATCCGTGCGGGTGCCGATGTGGGGATGAAGCATGAGAAGGCCGATAATAGCCTGAATGCGAGCCTGAACGCGCTTGGCTCCCTGGGGTGAAGGCGCGGCGATATAGTCGAGAATTGCGCTTAGGTCAGTAAGGGCTGGAAGGGTATAGTGAAGCCTCACAACCCGTGTTTGCCCCACACGGCGCGAACCTGTTCGTCAGTCGCAAATTCGCCACGGGCGGCGGCGGCTTGCGAGGTCACTATGGCTGTACGTTCCTCGGGTGAGAGGGTGACGGGCGGTTCTTCGTCTGTTCCGGCAAGCCGGAGAACGACGCGGGCGATGTCGTCCTGGGCGTCCGGCGAGAGAGTGCGGGCGGCTTCAAGGGCTTGCTCAAGAAGTTTTGTCATCGTTCGATTGTAAACCCGCCATGCCCAAAAACAACAGAAAAATGCAAGGCTTGTCACACTAGTAAGGAGGAGGGAGGGAACGAGAAGCATGGGGGATTGGGCGGCTCGCAACGTTCGGGAAGGCGCACAAGGCGCGAGGTGTGTTACGAGGATGATCGCGCTCAGGCGGCTCCCGACACCGACAGTTTAGAGACATAAGTCGACACACATAGGTCGACACACACACGTCTCGTGCAACCGCCTCGCCATTAGAATAATTCATACTAGAACAGATACAGGAATGGTACCCAATTGATTATATTAAAAGACGTATTCAAAAGCTTATTTCCCGTAGCGGTGGGGTCGAAGCGCTAAACCTGCCACGATCTTGCAGAGGGCGCTACTCCATGCTGGTGGAAGACGTCTGACGCTCCCTCGAATTTTCCCACGGCGGTGGTTCGATCACTTCGGAACGCGGCATTGGGGTTACGATAAATGCGACTACCCCGGTGAACCCGCCAATGAGGGTGGCGGCAAAATAGAGGACGCTCAAGGCGACCGCCTGCTCCTTACTCACCCCCGCCATCCCCAGCAGCACCAGGTAGCTGGCTTCACGCATCCCCAACCCATTGATAGTAATTGGCAAGCTGGCAATCACGTTGGTTATCGGAACGATCAAAACGAACGTCGTCAGGGCAATATCGAGCCCCAATCCAATCCCGAGCAGATACTGGCACGCGGCGAGCGACAATTGCAGCAATGCCGAAAGCCCAATCGCGGGCGCCAAAGCAATCGGCCGACACATATATGGAACCATCGGTGCGAGCAGCCGGTTGAATCGGCTCTTGCGCGACAGCCAGTTGGCAAGCAGCGGAGCGGCGAGGTAAGCCAACAGCGATATTGCGCCTGCCGCAAGTGTCACCCGCAGCACCGAGACCGGCAACCGCACCCGGGTTATGCAAAGCGCCGCGGTCGCGGCCAACCAAAACAGCGTAAGCAGTCCAATCCCGCGGTCGGCCATCACCGATGCGAAAGCCTGGCCAATCAGCTTGTGCCGGCGTCCCAGGTAGAGCGCGCGCAGCGCGTCACCGCCGACCAGTCCCGGGACGAACACGTTAGTGAACATCCCAATGAAGTAATAGGCGAGGTAATCTGAATAACCGCCTGGAATGCCGTTAAGTCCAGCCAGAAGCTGCCATCGGAAAGCGGACATTCCCTGGCTGGCGACGTACAGCGCGACGGCAGCCAAAAACAGAATCGGACGCTCCCGCCGGATTAATTGAAAAGTCGAGCGCAGGTTGTAATGCCACAGCAGGAAGGCCACGAGCGAGATCCCCGCCGCCAGTTTGATCGCGAACACAAACCACGCACGTACCCGCTGCGAGCGTCCCAAAGCCGGTGAGCTCGGCAGGGCGGCGGCCTCCGGACGGTTGACGGCTGGAAAATTATCGCCGGCCGTCATTCACCGCGCTCCGCCTGGTGTTCTCTTCGGGGTTAACGCCAGTTTTCTGGCGTCCGAAGCTATCACGTTGTACTCGCCCAGGCTGCTCTGAATTTGCTCCAGTGCTCTTCGATCGATCACCAATACCGACGGTTGAGGCTCCTTCCACAACCGCAGCAGATCATCTCGCCGCGTGAAGAAAAACCCCGAGGCGTCCGGCGCGTGTTCTGCACCATAGCTCAATTCAGTCTTGGCGCCGACTAGAATTACGCGCCTGCGGCAGTAGAACGGCAGCGATTCTATATAACGTGGATAACAGATCAGTCTTGCGTGGGGCGCGAGCCGCTCGATGCTGCGCGCAAGTGCTGCGTAAGAGCGGGTCGGTTCCGCCATTATCCGGCCATAACTTATGATCATCAGGATGGCAGCCGCCCCTCCAATTAGAAGCGCAAGCCCCAGCTCGAGTCGCCGCGTCCAGAACACCGCCGAACACAGACTTGCGCAAATGACCACGGTCGCACCCGAGACGTAGAGCGCCGGGCGCAACATTGCTGGATAAGGGCTCTTGATGCGGCCGGCGTAAGAAGCAACCGCGAGCACGGCGAGACCCGCAACTGCCAGCAATAGCGTCATCAAAGCCAGTCGCCGCGGGTCCGGGCGCCGTGCCGATTTGCCTTCGAGTCCAGGGAAGCCATCGGCCAAGCCGCTTTTATCTGCTTCGGCAAACGCCATCAAACCATCGGCGCACACGACCGCGGCGAATGGGAATGCAGGGAGGATATACGGAACCAGTTTGGCGCCGGCCAACGAGAATAAACTGAATACCGTTGTCACCGCGATCAGGCTAAAACGACGCGCCGGATTGGGCTCGAGCGCCGGCCACGGAATGAAGAGCACGGCAAGACTCCATGGTAAAAAGCCGCCCGCGATCACCGGTATGTAATAATAAATCGGGCCGCCATGGCTGTAACGCGGCTCCAGGAAACGGCGCAAGTGCTCGCCCACGAAATAGAAATCGAAGAAGCCCGGCTCGCGAATCGTGATTGCGACGAACCATGGCAAGCTTACAGCCGCAGTGATCATCAGACCCGCAATCAAATGAAACCGGCTGATGGCGCCGCGCCATTCGCCTTCATACCAGAGAAAGATCACGCCGGTTATCAGCGGAAGCGCAGCGCCGATGGGTCCTTTGCTCAGCACTCCAAGGCCCATCGCGAAATGGCAGAGCCACCACCAGCGGCCGCCGTCGCGCCATTGCAGAAAAAATGCAAACATTGCGACGCTAATCGCCGCGGTCAGCAACATATCGGTCGTCAACACCTGCGCCATGACCGCGTAAAGCACGCTGGTAGCGAGGATGGCGCCGGAAAGGAGCGCGCGCCGATAATCAAAAGTCCGCAAGGTAAACAGGTAAGTTGCCAACACGCCGATTAATGCCGCCCCGGCGTTGACAAGGCGCGCCGCGAATTCATTGACGCCCAACAATCTCATCGTGCCGGCGGTCAGCCAGTAAAGCAGCGGCGGCTTCTCGATATATGGCACGTAGTCAAGATGTGGGACGATGAAGTTATGGGAGACCAGCATCTCGCGGGCGATTTCGGCGTAACGCGCCTCGTCGGGCTCCCATAAGCCATAAGTACCTAGATGGAACAAGAACAGCATGATGGCGAGCGCGGCCACCGCGACGCCGCCAGCCAGCACCCGCACTTGTCCCGGGACGGATTCGGCTGGCCGGCTATCGTGGGCCTGGGCGTGCTCTGTCGCTTCCAAGCTTTCATCTCGCATCGGGCTCAAGTGTAACTCGCGTTCATTGCGCGGCACAGCCGCCCGCCCTTAATTTCTCGCCCCTGCTTTCGCTATGCTGGTCACGCACGAATCGGAGCACAAGGCAGACAGTGCATATCTCATGGATGGGGTCGTCGTCATTGATAAGCCAGCCGGGCCGACTTCGGCGGAGATCGTGCGGCAACTGAAAGCGCGTTTGGGCAAACGCACGCGCGTCGGCCATCTTGGCACGCTCGACCCGTTTGCCACCGGCGTACTGCCCATTCTGATCGGTGAGGGTACTAAGCTCGCTCCTTTTCTGCAGGAAGGGACCAGGGAATACACCGGTTTAATCGTGCTTGGCAGTGAAACTGACACGCTCGATTCGACCGGAGAAGTCTCCCGCGTCGCTCCGGTGCCGAGCTTCGATACTCCACAGCTCACTGCAATAGCAAACCGGTTTACGGGTACGGTCGAGCAGGTGCCGCCGATTTTCTCCGCAATTAAGCGCCGCGGCGTGCCACTTTACAGGCTTGCGCGCCGTGGCGCTCGAGTCGAGCCGCCGGCGCCGCGCAAAGTTGACATCGAGTGGCTGGAACTCAAGCGGACCGGCGAAGACAGTATCCGGTTTACGGTGCTGTGCTCGTCCGGGATGTACGTGCGGTCGTTGGCACGTGATATCGGCATTGCTTTGAGCACAGCAGCTCATCTGTGTGAACTGCGCCGCGTTCGGAGCGGAGCTTTTTCGACCGCCGAGGCTCGTCCGCTCGATGAAGTGATCAGGTCGTTGGAGAAGGGGCAAGAGCTGGGTTTGATCGGCATGCGCGACGCGCTTGCGACTTTGCCGGAGATAGTAATCGACCCGCACCTCGAAGGCCGGCTACGTCACGGCGATTCGCGCGCGCTCGACCATCTCAGTCCGGAAGGCGCGGCCCTCTTCAAGGTAATTTCGCGTGGCAAGCTGGTGGCAATAGCACAGAGTACCTCGCGCGTAACCGCGGTCATCGTGCGCGTCTTCGGCACTGGAGAAGAAGACGCCGAACAATCTGGAGCAAATAACGACCCGTGAAGCTCCTCAGAACCAGGGTCAGCATCATCGCGGTAAGTGCGACGCCCCTAGCGGAATGTCGCATGACCGATATGCAAGAGGGCGAGGATGGGCTCGAGAATCCCAGCATAAATGTGCCGATCTGACCATTGTACCCCATCGCGGTGAACTGGGTGCTTATGCGCGCTGGCAAAGCATGCATCGGTACCGTCGGGCTGTTGCCCGGGATACCATAAAAGAGCCAGGCGACGGGCCCGCCCGCGATTTGCCAGACCGCCATTCGATTTAGTTTAGTGATTCTCTCCGGAACAGGTGACCTGGAATTGCCCGACGAATCCCAAGATTCGCGGGCCGGAAGCTGATATTGGAGAGCGCAGCAGAATGCTAAGATGTGGGCTTGGGCTAAGCCCGGCAGTTCGGGCGGCCTTCTTGCCTAAACGCCGGGGAGACCGATGACGCTGACACCAGCCGATCGCGAGTTCCTTAAAAACTTCTTTCGCAGCGCAAACTTCCTGCCGCTCGAACCAACAGATCCGAAGTACGTCCAAATATATTCAGATCCTGAGCTGCCGTCGGACCGGGACAATGATCCGGTCCTGCTTTTAGGGCGCGGGATCGAATGGACACCTGGAGAAAGCGTACAACTGTTTTCAGGCTTTCGGGGCACGGGCAAAAGCACTGAGTTGATGAGGCGTTTGCGCAAGCACCTCAAAGACGAGGGGTATCTTGTGGCGCTTTGCGACATGCAAGACTACCTTAACCTTTCCACGCCTGTAGATATAACTGATTTTTTGATGGCGGTTGCGGGTGGATTCGGAGAGGTACTGGTGCAGGAAGGACTGCTCGACAATTCCCCTACCTACGAAAGCTATTGGACTCGCTTCAAGAATTTTCTAACACGCACGAACGTCGACCTGACCGAGATTTCGGGAAAGATTCCCGCCGGCGCCGCCGAGATCGATATAAAAGCCAATCTGAAAAGCGACCCGACCTTTCGACAACGGTTGCAGGAGCGAATGGCGGGTTTCTTGGGTCTCCTGGTCAAAGACGTGCATTCATTTATCGAGGACTGTGTCAAGGCGCTGAAGCAAAAGCACGGCAGCGACAAGGAAGCGGTGCTGTTGTTGGACTCGATAGAACAGATACGAGGAACGTCGATCAACGCGGATCAGGTTCAGGCATCGATGGAGACTCTCTTCGCCAGCCATGCCGATAATCTCCGCTTTCCGAATTTGCACGTTGTATATACTGTCCCGCCCTACTTGAAGGTGCGCTATCCGAATTTGGGCGCGCTGTATGATCCCGGTGGGGTACAGGTTCTGCCGGCCATCAAGGTAACTGATCGTGCCGATCACTCTGCAGTGGGCCGCGGTTTGAACGTAATGGAGCGCGTTTTGAAGGCGCGCGGAGATTGGGGCCGATTGCTCGGTCCGCGGCAGCGGCTCGACCGGGTAAGCTTGAGCTCTGGCGGGCATCTGAGAGATTTCCTGCGTATCATAGCCGAAGTCATTCGCCGCGCCGACCAACTCCCGGTGAGTGAGGTGACACTCGACAACGCAATCAACCAAATCAAAATTGAATTTCTCCCCATCGCCGATAAGGACGCGCAGTGGCTTGCCCGAATCGCGGAGACGCACGAGGCGGGCTTGGCGGACAAGAGTCAGCTCGACGACTTTGCGAGGTTTTTAGATACCCATCTGGCTCTCTGCTACCGAAACGGCGGCGAATGGTTTGATGTCCATCCGCTGATCCGCAATGAGGTGATGGATCAGGCCAGGCGATCCAAAGAACCACCAAAATCCAATGTGCAGCCGCAAAGTAGCAATGCATAAGAGCGCGTGACTTCGATGGCCGAGCTTGACGGTAACTTGACGCTTTCGGTCGAGGACCTGGGTCCGTCGGGTGAGGAGGAATGGCAACGGCTGAGGCAGCAACTCGAGCTTGCCGAGGGCTTTTGGCTCGGCTTCGTGTTCGTTCGGTCGCCACGTCAGGCAGCCTCCTTGCGGTCGCGCACCGAGCAATTGCTTAGAGTCCACGCACGTGCGACGAAAGCGGTAGTTCCGGAAACACCCGATGAACTTAGATCCGCACTATCGGACGTTTTTGCAAAGGATTCAGCCGCGGTTGGATGTTTATGGATAGAATGCGTGAGATCCGATCCGCCGCTCGCTGATGGGACGGCGGGTCCATGGACCTCGGCGTGGGACAGCCTGCTGTTACGGGCGAACGAGAGGCGAGAGGCGATCAGGCGCCACTTGGCAGGAGGATTAGTATTCGCAGCTCCGTCTGAGATAAAGCCGAGGGTGCGCGATGCCGCTCCCGATATCTGGTCGCTGAGGTCACTGGTTCTCGAAGTAGCAGCAAGACCGCTCCAGCGGCCCGACGAGGATTTTAGAGTCGGGCTCAAGGACGCCCGGATCTACTCGGATAGACTTGCTGTCAACGCACCGGATGCTGAATTCGCCTTGGCGGAAGCGGAGCGGCGTGCCGCTCATGCGCACGCCGATCCACGCAGCATTTCATTTGCTCTATTACAGGGGGTAGAAGGGCGACTCGCTGAAGGCCGGTCCCGCGATGCAGTAGAGATCGCTCGCCGGGCAGTCGGTATGTTGGAAGAACAGGCACCGAACGACCACTTTTCCTATGCTGACGCGCTTTCCGCACTGAGCCGGGCTGAACAACAGGACGGTGACCTGGTAGCCGCGCTTCAACATGTCGATGCCGAGATCAGAATGCGGCGCCAGCTCGGGGATCATCTAAGGAAGAGGCCCGACGCGGTTCGTAACCTGTCGCTTGCGCTCTCCAGGCTCGGAGACCTCCGTCAAGAAACTGGACAATTGGCTAAAGCCCGTTCAGCTTACGAAGAGGCCTTGCAAATCGACCGTGAGTTGCTGAAAGCCTATGGCGAGAGCCCGCAGACGCTGCGCGACCTCTCCGTCAGCCTCCACAAAGTCGGCGACGTGCGCCGGCAGGCCGGTGAACTGGCCGAGGCCCGCGCCGCCTACGAAGAATCGCTCGAAC
>WNFC01000828.1_pt1 | contig 31357 bp, 19 predicted proteins | sample 5400541 | NCBI WGS metagenome assembly WNFC01 (sample SAMN13153342, study PRJNA577476) | soil metagenome | isolation source: 120 cm saprolite under Douglas fir tree site 2 hole 2 replicate 1 | place: USA:California | collected 2015-04-18
CCTCGAGGTGCCAGAGACGCTGCTCCTGCGACGGATGCACGCCGACTCCTTTACCAGCATGACGCTCGAGCAGCAGCGAGAGTTCTACAATCCCGGCCGGCGACGGCGCGTGGAATTGTACCGCTGGCGTCACGTAGCTGAGCACGTCCGCTCAGTCATCCGGGCGCCACTCCCATGGGGCGAGCGCGTCAAACTGGTCGCGGGGCTCGCGCGCCGAATCGCCTGGTCGCGCGAGGCATACTTCCAGGAACTCGTAGCGGCGGCACGCATGCTCGTGACCCGGAGCGATGGGTGAGCTCACCGCCCGTGATCGGCGTTTGGGGACATTACGCGGATGCGAACCTGGGGGACGATGCCTGCCACACGGCGCTGCTTCATCATCTGAAGCGCCTCGTACCGACCGCCCGGTTCGTCCTGTTCTGCCGGTTTCCAGAAATCGCGCAGGCGCGATGGGGTTGGCCCGCTCATCCCGTGCACCGGTTGCGGCGTGGGCAAACCGGCCCATGGGAGCCACCGCCTGCCGTTGCAGGGGATGGCGTAGTCACGGCGCTGGACCGATGGCGCCAGCGCGCCCGTCAAATCGGTCCGCTCCGTCTCGCGGTCCGCGCGCTGCGCGCCGTCCTGGCTGGGGCTCGAGCCTTCCCGGCCGAATGTCGCTTCCTGTGGCAATCCTACCGCCGGTTGCGCGACGTGGACGTCCTAGTCGTGACCGGTTCCAATCCGCTCTTCGACTTTTTTGGGGGCTTCTGGCGGTACCCCTACACGGTGTGGAAGTGGGCGGCGCTTGCCCGCCTCACCCGCACGCGGCTTGCGTTTGTCAGCGTGGGCGCCGGGCCGATTGTGTCGGCGCGCTCCGGACGGCTCCTGGCCCGCGTGCTGCAGCGGGCGGATTACGTGTCGTTCCGAGACGAAGGGTCGCGTCGGCTGATGCGGCAGTACGGCTTCGACGGCCCGTGCGCGGTGTATCCCGACCTGGCGCACAGCCTGCCGTCCCCCCCCTCCCCGGCGCGGCGCGCGCCCACAGAGCGGCTGCGCGTCGGGATCAATCCGATGATTGTCTATCACAGCGTGTTCTGGCCCGTGCGCGATCCTGCCGTCCAGCAACGGTACATCGAGAGTCTCGCGCAGCTCGCCGCGGCGCTCGTCGCGGAGGGGCACGATGTCTTCTTCTACGCCACACAAAAGGACGACCGCGTAACGGCCACGGAAGTCCAAGCGGCGATGCGAGCTAACGCGCCCTCGATCCCGGCCCCACCGTTTGTAATGCCTGCGTCGGTCGCCGAACTGCTCGAGCTCTGCGCCGGTGCCGATGTCCTTGTGACCACTCGGTTTCACGGCGCCGTCTTCGGCGTCATCACCGCCCGCCCTACGCTCGCCATCTGCTACCAAGCGAAGACCCGCGAAGTCCTAGAAACCGCGGGCCTTGGGGCCCATGCCATTGCTCTGGAGCAGCTCAGCTCGGAGCGGCTGCGCGCGGCGTTCGATCGCCTCGGCAGAGAACGCGGCGCCGTGGAGGCACAGCTGCGCCAGCACACCATCGATCTGCGCGCGCGGCTCGCCCAGCAGTACGAACAGGTCGCCGGACTGCTGCGGCGGGAGACTCGGCATGCGGCGTCGCTCCCTCCTTCCCAACAGCCAGAGGCCGCGGGGACCCGGTCATGAGCCCCCGGGCCCCCGGAGTGCTTCGGAGCACGGTCGCCAACTGGACGTCATTCGCCGTCAACGCCGTCGTCAGCTTCCTGCTGTCTCCGTTCATCGTCCATCGCCTCGGCAATTCCGCGTACGGGACGTGGGTCCTCCTCGGATCGTTCGTGGGATATCTCGGTTTGCTCGACTTTGGGGTCCGGGGAGCGGTGACCCGCTTTGTGGCCAATCAACACGCGGCGGGCGACCATCGGAGCGCGTCAACCACTGTCGTGGCCGCCCTGCGCCTGTTCGCGGGCCTGGCCCTCGTCACCCTTGTGATGGCCGGCCTGGTGGCGTTGATGCTCGACGATCTGTTCCGTATCCCGCCGAATCTCCTCGACGAAGCCCGCATTGTGGTCCTCCTGGGTGGCGGCGCCGTCGCCAGCTCCCTCGTGGGAGGCGTCTTCGGAGGGATCGTCGCAGGGCTGCATCGCTTCGATGTCGATGGCGCCGTGGAGATCGCGATGACGTTGCTTACCGCGGCGGCCGTGGTGGTCGCCCTGCAAGCGGGGTACGGCCTCGTGGCGCTCGGAATGATCCAGCTCGCCGTTTCGGTGCTGCGCGGTGGCCTGGCGTTCGTCCTGGCCCGCCATCTTTATCCGGAGCTGTCGCTGGAAGGGGTCGGCCCTACTGGCCACGCGATCAGGCAGCTGCTGTCGTTCAGCCTGTTTTCGAGCCTGATCCAGCTGTCGGGAATGATCATTTATTACACCCACTCGATAGTCATCGCCGCGTTTCTGCCAATCAGCTTCGTGACCTATTACGCAATCGCCGCCAGCCTAGCGGACTACGCCCGCCGGGTTGTGTCTAACATCGGCCGTGTGATCACGCCCCACACGAGCGCAGCGCTTGCTACCGGAGGCATCGACGCCGTCCGCGCCGTCGTATTGTCCGTGGGTCCGGCCGCTACACTCGTGACCGTGCCGATGGCACTCACCTTTCTCCTCCGCGGCGAGCGGTTCCTCGATCTCTGGATGGGACCCGCCTATGGACCGCTCACGGACCAGGTGCTGTATGTCTTGTCGTTTCCCGTCTGGCTTGCGGGCGGGAGGCTCGTTGCCGCGGGCGCCGTCCAGGGGATCAATCGACATCAGCCGCTGGCGATCGCGGTCGCGTTGGAAGCGATCGCAAACCTCGTCCTGAGCCTGATCCTGATCAAACCATTGGGGCTCGTCGGAGTGGCGCTCGGCATGGCGATCCCCACGACGATCGTGAATCTCGTGTTCATGCCTCGATACCTCGAGCGTCACTTGCGCATCCCGAGTCTGGAATTCGTGACGCGGGTGTGGGTGTGGCCCAGCGTCGCCTGTGCAGCGTTCGGCGTCGCGACCTACGCCGTCGAGCGGTGGGCGGGGGCTGATTCGCTGCTGACGTTCTTTCTTCAGGTCGCCGCCCTGCTCCCACTCGTCTTCGTCGGGGCGGTGCTCTTGGTGTTCCCAGCAGTCGAACGTCAGCGGCTCGCCGCGCGCGCGAGGCGACGGTTCGCGGCCCTCGTGCGCGCACTCACGGCGCGGATCGGCGGATCGACTGCGGAATCGCCGGGGGAAGACTGAGTCCTTGTTCCAAGTGCTCGTACCTGTACCAGGGATACGCTCAGCATGTGTGGTATAGCCGGCGTCGTCCACGTCGATGGTCAGCAAGCTGTGAACCCGGACGTCATCCGGGCTCTTTGCGACGCCATGGCGCATCGGGGGCCGGACGACGAGGGATTCTTCGTCGAGGGACGAGCCGGGCTCGGCATGCGGCGGCTGTCGATCATCGACCTGGCGGGTGGACAGCAGCCGATCTTCTCGGAGGACGAGCAGGTCGCGGTCGTCATGAACGGCGAGATTTACAACTACCGCGCACTGCGCGATGAGCTGCTCTCGCGCGGTCATCGCTTCGCGACTCACTCCGATACCGAAGTGCTGGTGCACCTCTACGAAGAGCGCGGGGCGGACCTCGTGGTTCCGCTCCGCGGCATGTTCGCCTTCGCGATCTGGGACCGGCGGCGCCAGCAGCTCGTGCTCGGGCGCGACCGGTTCGGCATCAAGCCGCTCTATCTCGCCCGCCGGCCGTGGGGCCTCGCGTTCGCGTCCGAGCTGAAGGCGTTGGTCGAAGCCAATCTCAGCGAGCGTGTCCTCAACCCCGTCGCGCTCGACGCCTTTCTGCAGCTCGGATACATGCCGACGCCGCTGACACCCTTCACCGATGTCGAGAAACTCGAGCCGGGATCGGTCTTGACCTGGTCGCCGGGACAGCCACCCGTCATGCGGCGCTACTGGGACCTGCCTACCGAGCGGCGGCCGGCTTCCCCGCGCGTGGTCGAGGAAGTCGCGCACGCCATCGACGACGCGGTCGCGGCGCATCTGGTGAGCGACGTGCCGGTGGCGGCGTTCCTGAGCGGCGGCCTGGACTCCTCGGCCGTGGTCGCGAGCTGGGCCTCGCGGGGTCTCCGTCCGTCGGTGTTCACGGCGCAGTACGTGGGGTCGGGGTCGGCCGCCACGGACGAAACCCCGCTGGCGCGCGCCCTGGCCCGCCGCTACGGCATCGAGCTGACCGTGGTGCCCGTGGAGCCCCGGGTGGCCGAGCTGTTCGAACCCATCGTTCGGGCACTGGACGAGCCGCACGCCGACGACTCCGCGATCCCTTCCTGGATCCTCTCCGCCGAGGTCGCGCGCTCATTCAAGGTCGTGCTGACCGGGACCGGGGGAGACGAGTTGTTCGCGGGCTACCGGCGTCACCTGGGGATGCTCGCAGCCGCTCGGTACTCCCAGCTCCCGGCCAGCTTGCGCGGTCTGGCGCGGGCGGTGGCAATGCGCCTCCCCGAGCGCGGCCGCTGGGAAGCGCAGGTGCATCGCTTGCGCCGCTTCGTGGATGCGGGGGCGGCAACGCCCGCCGAGCGCTACCTCCAGATGTTGACGCGCATCCCCGAGGACGATCGTCGCGCCCTGCTGCGGCCCGATTTCGTCCGGCGCGCGGGGCCCGGCGCGGCCCGGGCGCGGTTTCAGGAGCTGCTCCAGACCGACGGGACGGAGCCGCACCACGGCCTCAACGCTGCGCTCTATCTGGACTACAAGACATTTCTACCGGACGATATCCTCGCGCTCTCCGACCGGATCTCGATGGCGCACTCCCTCGAGGTCCGGGTGCCGTTGGTGGATCACGTCCTCGTCGAAGCCGTTTTTCCGCTGCCCGATCGCACGAAAATCGGGCGTGGTCGCCAGAAGCACCTCATGCGCCAGGCCCTGCGGGGCCGCCTACCCGCGGAGCATTTTCGCGCGCCGAAGCGCGGCTTCGTCGGGCCGACGGCCGAGTGGTTGCGGCACGAGCTGCGGGATCTGGTGACGGATGAGCTGAGTGAATCGCGGATGGAACGGCTCGGCATGTTCGACACCCAGGTGATTCAGCGATTCCTGGGGGAGCACCTGGAGCGGAAGAGAAACCGCGAAACGGTGCTCTGGAATCTGCTCTCGCTGTCGGTGTGGCATCGGCTGTATGTGGAAAACGCGGCGGTGCCGGCCCCGCGCTGATTGCCTAGCGCAGAAGGCCGACGCGTCAGAGTCCTTGAGCCCCGACACATCGACCCGGCGCGGTCTCAGGATGTTCTCGCTCTGCACGTGGAACGTGACGACGCGCTAGCCGCCCGCTTACAATCAGCGAGCGTTCTCCCGTCCACCCGCACTCGCGCTGAACGTCGAAGCCGGCCCTCAGCCGTGGATCAGGAGGGTGCGATACACGTCCTCGTACTTCCGGAGCCATGGCCCGAGCCCGTAGCCCTCGCGGAGGCGAAGCATAGCTGCTTGGACTCGCTGGCGAGCACGATCTGAATCCTCAAGCCCCACGCGCAAGGCGGCCGCGAGAGCGTCTGGTTGCCCGGGCGGTGCTGTGGCAGCTTCTCGTTCTGACACCACGTCCGGGACACCGCCGACCATTGTAACCGCGATCGGTACGCCGGCCGCCATCGCCTCGAGCAGCACCACGGGCGTCCCTTCGGTTCGCGACGTGAGCGCGAAGAGATCAAACGCGCGCATCAACGCACCCGCGCCCCGTACGATGCCGCAGAACCTCACGCGGCCTGCCAACCCGAGGCGCCCCGTCAGCTGCTCCAGCCGGGACCGTTCCGGGCCGTCGCCGACGATGACCGCCGTAAGCGGAAGATCCGCGAGGTGCCGCAAGGCCTCCAGGAAGAGATCGGCCCCCTTGGCAGTGATCAGGCGCCCAATCCACCCGATCACCGGAGTCGTCGTGGCTTCGAGTCCCAGGCGCCGCCGAGCTGCCTCGCGCGTCTCGAACGTCACGCCCTCGACCCACGCGTTGGGGACGACGATGATGCGATCGCGGCGCACGCCAATCGCAACCAGGGTCTGCTCAATCGGGCGGGAAACAGCGACGATCCGATCGAACCGGCGCAGGGCGGCGTGCTGGAGCCACTCGTACAGCCGGGTGCGGCCTCCCATCTTGCTCATGCCATGCTCGGTCGTGACCGTTGGGATGCCGACCTTGCGGGCCACTCCCGCGTCGAGCACATCCGGCCGGTAACCGTGAGTGTGCACGATGTCGAAGCGCTCGGCCGTGCAGAGCGCGCGAACGAAGCGTCGTTCGGCGAAGTACGCTCTCGCAGGCAGTGTCAGCGCGTGGGCGCGTACGCCAGCATCGTTCAGAGGCTTCAGGAACGGATGTGCTTCTCCACCCGGACCGACGACCGCCAGCACCTGAACGTTGTGCCCCAGCCTCTGGTGACCTATGGCGAGAGCGTGAACCACACGTTCTAATCCCCCTGCTTCACCCGGTGCCAGGATATGGAGAATCGAGAGGCGCCCGGAGTCCCCCGGTTGAGTGGCGGCCGTCACGATGGGCGTTGTAAGATGAACCCGTGGTCCCGGAGCCACGCGGCCACCAAGGGGAGCGCCTGCTGCAGTCCGAACCGAGGGTGGTACGCCAGCACCCGAGCCGCCTTGGCGGTCGAATAGGACGCCCGCCTCGAGTACAGAGAGAACTCCGCAGGCGTTGGGCTATTCCGAATCAGCCCTTCGACTCGCTTCATCATTCGACGAGCGAGCGCCGACCGCTGGTACGCTCCCATGATGAGTCCGCCGAAATGGCGAAGGCCGGTCTTGGCAATCGTTCGAACCGGCACCATCGCGTTCGCCCACGCCATGGACCGAAGACGGGATTGATACTCAAGGGCCGGTAGCCCCATGACGCGGTTGAGAGCCTCGAAGTAGTCATTCCACGTCGGCCGTTCGGGCCCGTTTACGTTGAACGCCTCGCCCACGGCTTGCGGCTGGATCAAAGCGAGGCGCGCTGCCTCCACGAGGTCATCGACATACACCAGGTTACACGTGCCCTGCGCGACATCGGAGGGCACGGTCCAGGGACGCTGCTGAAGGCGCTGTGCGAACTCGATCGTCCACGACGAGCTGAATGGACCGTGCACCAACGTAGGCCGCAAGATTGTCACCGGAGTGGCGGCCCCCATCGCCTCGCACACCTCCTCGGCAACAATCTTCGCATCCCCATAGGCCCGGCCGGCGCTGCGTCGCGGCATCGCCTCATCAACGTCGCCAGAGACATCACCATACACGTCGATCGTGGAAAGATGAACCACCCGCGCGACGCCGGCGGCGCGGGCCTCATCGAGCACCGTCCGCGTGCCCTCGACGATGACACGATGATCACCGACGGCGCAATGCACAACCGCCCACACGTCGCGCAGCGCCTCGCGGACCTGTGCCCGATCGGTGACGTCACACGGGACAATTTCCACGGGGAAACGTCCGATTCTGGCTGCGCTCGCCCAGCGGCGGACGCCAGCCCGCACCACCGCGAATCCCGAACAGTGAAAGACCTCGACCATTCGACCAGCTATGAATCCACCTGCGCCTGTGACCAGGACCCGGCGACCGCTACCCACAAATGGACTCGCCGAAGGTGCTGAACCACGGCAGGTCCAACCGCTGACGACGCGCATAACACTCGGCGATCAGCGCAATGGACGGCAACACGTCCCGAGCGCTGACCAACGGCGCCACATCGCCCTGGATCGCGGCCATGAAAGCCGCGATGAGGTGTCGCGCGAAGCCCGAGTACGTCTTGGGACCGCCCGGCGTGCGGACTGGCCGCCGCGTGCCCGAACGATCGGTCAGAATGAATCCCTCATAGTCGAACACGCCTGCCTCGATTTGACCGCTCTCGCCCTGGATCCGCAACACGTTTGCGAGCTTGCTGAGCCAACTTAAATGGATGTTGACGTCGCAATCGTGGAGTCTTGCACGGAGCCTGCAAACAGCCTCGCTGCCCCCAAACGAGTCGTCATGGTAGGACACCAGGTCGGGCTTACCACCGAGCCACCAGCAGACGAGGTCCAGGATGTGGGCCCCGACGTCCAGCAACACCCCTTTGCCGCCGCCCTGAGCGCCGAAGTTCGCCCCAGACACGACGGGCCAACCGAAGGCCTCCCCGTGAGAGAAGTCGATTCGCCTGACCCTCCCGATTGCCCCTTCTGCCAGCATCGATGCAATGCGTCGATTGCTCGGGAAGAGACGCCTGGTGTTATTCACCGCCGCCACAACCCCTTTTTGTTCCGAAGCCGCTACAAGCTTCCGAACCTCGTCTGGATTCTCGGCAAGCGGCTTTTCACAGAGCACATGGACTCCGCTGGACAGGCAACGCATGGCAAGGACGAAATGAAGGTGATGCGGAACGGCCAGGACCGCCGCGTCAATCCGGCCCAGAACGTCGTCGAGGTCTGACGCGTAGGCGGACAGTCCGTGCCCTTCACCCAACGCCTGGGCGCGGGCGAGATCGCGGTCAACCAGGATGAGGCGCTCACGAACACCAGGCTCGGCGAGTAAAGCCGGCAGGTGGAAGGTTTGTGCAATGGCGCCGCAGCCCACAAGTGCGATGGTGGCGGAGCCGCGCTTCACGTGCCGGCCTGCAAGCGCGGTGGCGGAACGGGGCGTTGCTGCCTCGGAGCGATCAGCGTGCATTCACGCTCGCGAAGCAAGATTTGTGCCCGAACCGGAACCGAAAGAATCGTCAGCGATCGAGAGTAACCTTGAGAGTGTTGCATCTCGTCTACGGCGGTCTGGCCCGAGCCGCTAGACCAAGCATCGGCGATCGAGCATGAGGGTTGCGTGTTGCGGCGAAGGCCTGCCGCCCCCCTTTTTCTCAAAGGACCCTGTGAAGCGACCCAAGCTCCTGTTCCTCTGTCAGACTCTCCCCTTTCCACCTAACGGGGGCGTGTGGATCCGCACTTACCATATCCTGCGGCTGCTCGCCCGCGCGTTCGATGTCACAGCGCTGTGCTTCGAGCGGGGTGGCTTGGCGGGACGGCAGACTTCAGAACAGCAGCGAGAGAGCGTGCGAGCGCTCAGCGCCTTCGGCACGGTGGAGGTCGTGCCGTTGCCGCAGACAGCAAGTCGTGCGCGCTACCTCTGGAACCATGTTCGCAGCATCCTCGCATACCGCGTATACACGCGTTTTATGTACGACTCGCGGGAGTTTCGTAACAGGTTGAACGCAATTCTGGCGCGAGAACACTTCGACTTGGTTCATCTCGACAGCCTCAATCTATCGGGCTGGATTCCTGCGCTCGATCCCTTGCCCGTGATCTGCGTCCACCACGACGTCGAATCAGCCCTCCTTGCCCGCCGCGCCACCCTCAATCCGTCCCCTTGGCGCCGGCGGTATCTCGAACACCAGGCCAGGCTGATGCGGCGCGAGGAGCGGACGTGGTGCCCGCGCGTCGCACTGAACGTCACGGTGTCGGAGGCGGACGCCGAACTGCTCCAGCGGATCGTTCCCAACGCGCCTGTGGCGGTTGTCCCCAACGGCGTCGATATCGACGAGTTCCGCCCCGCGCCCGGACGTCACGACCGGATCACATTCGTCGGCGGGACGGCTTGGCTCCCCAACCTCGACGCGCTCCAGTTCTTCTGCGAGCAGATCCTGCCACGCCTCCGCGCAGCGCGTCCTGACCTACCGCGCATCCAGTGGGTTGGATTCGCCACTCCTGACCAGCAAGAATACTACGGGCGCCGGTTCAGTGTGGAGTTAACCGGGTACGTGCCCGACGTCCGTCCGTTCATGAGCGACAGCGTCTGCAACATCGTGCCGCTGCGGGCTGGGGGCGGCACGCGAATCAAGATCCTCAACGCGTGGGCGATGGGCAACGCAGTGGTGAGCACGACCATCGGATGCGAGGGACTCGCTGCCAAGGACGGCGACAACGTACTGATCGCCGACGAACCCGCGGCATTTGCGAAGGCGATCCTGCGGGTGCTCGACGACGCAGGCCTCCGCGCTCGGCTCGGGCGGCGCGGACGCGCCACTGCCGAAGCGAAGTACAGTTGGGACGTGATCGGGGGCCAAATGACGGCCACCTATTTCGACGTAGCCGTGGGGCGTCGCATGCGCCGTCAGGAGGTTCCTCCGACTAGGGGTGAGGACGTCTATCGATGAGAACGGGTTTGTCAGCCTGCGGGACTCCCGGGTGACGATCGAGGCGTGGGCCATTCGTCACGAGGATTTCGTACCGATACCACGTGTCGGTCTGGAGGGGTTATGGTCCGATGTGTTAACGTCCCCAACGGGGGAGTAGGTGTTACGACTTGCGGAAGGCGATGCTGTACCACGCAGTGACGGGACCGACGCCCGCCGGCTCATGGAGAGGGCGATCCGTCCGTCTGTTCTTGGTCGGGCCTCGTGTTCGACAAGGAGACCCCTCACATGCCTAACGTCAATCGTTGGCGCCGAGCCCAGGACTACGAGCAGGAATTCTGGGAGGGAGTGGCGGCGAAGATCTCCGCCGGTGCCGCGTCACAGCTCGATTGGTACCGGTGGCGCGCGGAACAACTGCTTCTCAAGCTCCGGAGTCTCGGGCTCAACAACCTCGACACGGGCGAGGCCACCGTCGTCGAAGTCGGAAGTGGTCCCATCGGCGTCGTGCAGTTCCTCAAAGCGAAGGAGCGCGTCGCCGTCGATCCGCTCGAGCCATTCTACGCCCGGAACGCCGTTCTGACCGCCCTAAGGACCGATGGCGTCCAGTACCGCGCAGGCGTTGGCGAACAGCTCCCGTGCGAGAGCGGCCGGTACGACGTAGCGATCATCGAGAACTGCATCGATCACGTCCAGAACCCTGCGGCCGTGCGCGCAGAGCTCGCGCGCGTCCTCAAGCCCGATGGCATCCTCTACCTGACGGTCAACTGCCGCAGTCCCTGGGGGTACGTGGCGCACCGCGTCCTGGCCCGGCTTCGGCTCGATCCCGGGCACCCGCACACGTTCACGCCGGACCGCGCGAGCGCGTTCATCGAGAACGGCGGCTTCCGCATCCTTGGTCGCGAAGTTGGATCCTACGTCGCGGCTTGGCGCGCCGACTGGCGGGCTCCGGGGAGCCGAGCACGACTGAAGGCCATGCTCGGAGTCAGCGAATTCTTGTTCAGCGCGATAAGCCAGCGCGCTCCCTTCCACTGATGTATACGTGACCGAACCAGTAGTCGTCTGGCTCGCGGCATGCGCAAGAGGCAACCGACCGCGAGAGACAGCACCTCTCGCGGTCGGTTAGCGATACGGACTGCTTGAGCGCGTCAACCCCTCACGGTCAACGCCTGCTGAGGCGCACGTGGTCGAAGTAGTAATAGTCCTGCTCAGTCTTGATCTCACCGGTGTTCCCGCCCCACGTCGGGGCGATCTTGAACTCGTCGAAGTCCTGCGACGGGTATTGCAAGTTCGCGTACTCGCCTTGCAAAACCCCGTCGAGCCAGAAGCGTAGCGTACGCGTCGCCTTGTTCATGTAGATCTCCAACAGATGCCACTGCCCGAGCGTGACGAGGTCGGCGCGGACATTCGGAGAGAGCGCCCGGACCCCGGTCGAGAACTCTGACACCATCCGGAGCGTGCGATCGGCGAGCATGCTGATGTAGATCTGCCCGCCGGCCCCGCCGCCGCCAGCGAACTGGAACGCGATCTTGTTGTCGGCGGAATGAAACCGCCACGGATTGGAGGGCTTCCAGTAGAAGCCGATGTACAGCTCGTTGATACCGCTGCCGACGGTACGGAACATCGTCGCCGGGTCGTTGCCGTCGTGGAAGCCATTCGGGTAGCTCCACTGCCCAACGAAGCTCGGGGAGACGGGCGCCGTGGAGTCCACGATACGCGTCGCGAGCCCATTGTTGTTGATGGACCAGCCACCACTCCCGGCGATCGAGACGCCCTGGCCAATCGGAAGCGGGTCGCCGAACCCGTAGTCCGAGATCAGCGTGAAGCCGGCCGGCTCGTGGGGCCACCGGCGTTCGGCCGGCACGTCTGCGCCCATCGCACACTCCGTGAGGCTCCACGCTGCAAGGACAAGGGCGACGCCATACGCACGGCCCCTACGCAAACTTCTGGGACGATTCACGTCGATTCCTCATTAATCGCGCGTTGTAGCTCCGCGTCCTCGTGTTTCATGCCCGCTCCCTCCAACGCCACGCGCTGGGCGCTATGCTTCTCTCGTGTCGCGACGTCTCATCGCACGAGGTGTACCATAGAGGTGCTATCGCGCCGCGGCATGCGCAAGAGGCAACCGACCGCGAGAGACAGCACCTCTCGCGGTCGGTTAGCGACACGGACTGCTTGAGCGCGTCAGCCCCTCACGGTCAACGCCTGCTGAGGCGCACGTGGTCGTACCAGTAATAGTCCTGCTCTGTCTTGGTCGTACCGATACTCCCGCCCCACGTCGGAGCAATCTTGAACTCGTCAAAGTTCTGAGCCGGATAGAGCAGATTCGTGTACTGGCCCTGCAATACCCCGTCGAGCCAGAACCGGACCGTACTCGTCGCCTTGTTCATATAAATCTCAATGAGATGCCACTGCCCAAGCGTGACCCGGTCGGCCTGGACGTTCGCCGGAAGTGCCACGTTCCCGGTCGAGAACTCTGACACCATCCGGAGCGTGCGGTCGGTGTACATGCTGATGAAGATTTGCCCGCCTGCCCCACCGCCGCCTGCGAACTGGAACGCGATTTTGTTATCCGCGCTCGGATGCAGTTGCCACGGATTTGAGGGCTTCCAGTAGAAGCCGATATACAGCTCGTTGATGCCACCGGGGAGCGTATAGAACAGGGTTCCCGGATCGTTGCCGTCAGCAAAACCCACTGGATAACTATACTGCGCAACGAAGGGTGGCGATGCTGGTGCTGCATTGTCGGAGCTACGCGTCACGAGCCCATCGTTGTTGATGGACCAGCCACCACTCCCGGCGATCGAGACGCCCTGGCCAATCGGAAGCGGGTCGCCGAACCCGTAGTCCGAGATCAGCGTGAAGCCGGCCGGCTCGTGGGGCCAGGCCCCTCCGGGGGGGGGCGGAGGAGCGGCGGTGACTACGATGGCCGCTGTCCCGTTCTTCCCCTCGCTGGTCGCCGTGATCGTCGCCGAGCCCACCGCAACGCCAGGCACCAACCCGCTGCCACTCACCGTGGCGACGCCGGCATTGTTCGTGGCCCAAGTGATTGACCGCCCGCTCAACGGGTTTCCGTTCGCGTCCTTGGGCGTGGCCGTGAGCTGCACCGTCTGCCCCACCGTCACGCTTGCCGTCGCCGGGCTCACCATCACCGACGCCACTGGCACGTTGGTCACCGTGATGGCGGCCGTGCTGGTTGCGCTCTCGCACGCGGCGGTGATGATGGCCGTGCCCGCCGCCAGTGCCGTCACTAGTCCTGTTCCGTTCACGGTAGCTACTCCCGGATTGTTACTCGTCCACGTGACCACGCGGCCCGTCAACACGTTCCCATTTGCATCCTTCGGAGTCGCCCCCAGCTGCACCGTCTGCCCCACCATGATACTCGCCGTCGCCGGGCTCACCGTGACCGAGGCCACGGGCACACCGTTCACGGTGACAGTCGCCGTGCCGCTCTTGCCCTCGCTCGTCGCCGTGATCGACGCCGAGCCGGGCGCCACGCCCGACACCAGCCCGCTGCCGTTCACCGTTGCAACAGCCGCGCTGCTGCTGGACCACGTCACGACGCGCCCCGACAGCGGGACGCCGTTGGCATCTCGCGGCGTCGCAGTGAGTTGCACCGTCTGCCCTGCAGACACGCTCGCGGACGCGGGACTGACCGCGACCGACGCCACCGGCACGACCGTGATGGTGATCGCCGAAGTTCCACTCTTCGTTTCGCTCGTCGCCGTGATCGTGGCCGACCCCGCAGCGGTGCCCGTCACCAACCCGCTCGCATTCACGGTCGCCACGCCCGGGGTACTGCTGGACCACATCACGGTGCGGCCTGAAAGTGGCGCCCCGGTCGAATCCTTTGGCGTCGCGGTCAGCTGCACCGCCTGCCCCACCGTCGCGCTCGCCGCCGCCGGGGTCACGGCGACGGCGGCCACGGGCACCTGGGTCACCGTGATGGCCGCCGTGTCCGAAATGCCGCTGCTAGTAGCAGCTACCTTGTACTTGCCGAGCTGCGTCCCGGAGTTGTACCGGCCGTAGTGCCGGCCGTTGCTTGTGCTCGTGTCCACGATGGTCCCGCCCGTCACGCTCCAGTTCACGGCGATCCCCATTGCCGTATCGCCGGCGGCCGTGAAGCCGACCGCCGTGATGTCGGTCGTCTGGTTCGGAAACAGCGTAACGTCTCTGGGAGTCACTGCGATCCTCGTCACCCTACTCGACGAGCCACCGGTAATTCTGAGGGGTTGCTCGCAGGACAGTACCGCGAGCGACAGGACCAAAAGTGCCTTCAGCCGCGCCAGCCTGCTGGACAGCTTGTGCAAGAACGTCATAGGATTCTCCCGCTATGGCTTGTGATGCGGCCCAGGTCCAAACAAATGGGCCGTCAGCACCGACCGATGTCAGTCGCTGGCGGCCCGGCGGGCATGGCGAGCGAACTCGCGGTAGCCCCGTAGCTCTGCGTCACCGCCTTTCGACGGCTTTGCTCTGAGCAGCGCTCCCAACCTTCCCAGTTACCTTACGATATCCAGACTCCGAAGCCGCCTACGGCTTGCTCGTCGCCACGGTGAGATCGTCGACCCACATGTATTGATCCGCGGGCGAGCCGTCGCCGATGTAGGGCGCGATCAGGAACTGGTGGAAATTGATGCTCGGCCGCGCGCCCGTCCGAAAGAGAATGTCGTGCCGGTCGATCACCAGCGTCCCATTGAACCAGTATTGCATCACTCCGTTAGCTTGGCCGATGCCGCCCACGATCGAATTGATGGCGAAGTAGGCCTCGACGTGGTTCCAGTTGCCCTTGTAGCCCGGGCCCGGGGTCGACTGGAACCACACCTGGCCGGCGTGCAACTCCTTACCGTTGTACCACGGCGGCGCATCGTAGCAGGTCGTCACCACGTTCGCCTCCACGACGCCATTGCAGCCGCCGGTGGAGCGGTTCTCGGTAATGCCGATCAGATTAATAGGCGGTGTGCCGTAGCTCGTGTTGATCGCCTTGTTGTCCTGCATAGCTAGCCACGGGACGCCGCCATTCTGGTAGTTGTGCTCGATGTACATCGTCAACCAGTTGTCCGACGGGCCGTCATAGTCCCCGTCCAAATCGCTCAAAACGAGGAATTCATGCGGGTGATACGGCCTGCCAGAGCCGACCCAGTTGTCGCTGTACTTCACCCAGTAGCTGACATACAGAGTCGGGGTCGCCTGGAAGAGGTGCCGCACGGCCCCGCCCCAGGTGGGCGTCGTCGCGCCGAGCAGGAAGTGCGCCTCGAGCGCGTGCGTCCCCGCGTGGGACTGGCTGGCCGTGATGGCGATGCTGGTGTTGTCGTACCAGCCCCGCGACGCGAAGGCGGTGTCCTCGAAACCTTCTTGGAACAGAACGGTCCCCCCACCGGATGGCGCGGTCACTGTGACGCCTGCGGTCCCGTTCTGCCCTTCGCTCGTCGCGGTAACCGTCGCCGAGCCCGCCGCGATCCCGCTCACCAAGCCAGTCCCACTGACGGTCGCCACCGCCGCGTTGCTCGTCGCCCAGGTGATCGTTCGCCCGGTTAACGGGTTCCCGTTGGCATCCTTCAGGGTGACCGTCAACTGCACCGTCTGCCCCACCTGGACGCTGGCGGCCGCGGGGCTCACCGTCACCGACGCCACTGGTACGTTCGTCGTTGTGACGCCCGCCGTGCCACTCTTGCCCTCGCACGCAGCGGTGATGATCGCCGTGCCCACCGCCACTGCCGCCACCAGCCCGGTGCCATTCACGGTAGCTACCCCCCCATTGTCACTCGTCCACGTGACCGTGCGGCCCGTCAAGACGTTTCCGCTAGCGTCCTTCGGGGTCGCTGTGAGCTGCACGGTCTGTCCCACCATTATAATCGGCGTCGCCGGGCTCACCGTCACCGACGCCACCGGCACGGTGCTCACCGTGATCGCAGACGTGCCAGTCTGCCCCTCGCTCGTCGCCGTGATGGTCACGGAGCCAGCTGCCACCCCCGTCACGAGCCCGCTCCCGCTCACCGTCGCGAGCGCCGCCTTGCTCGTCGCCCAACTGATCACTCGCCCGGTCAACGGATTGCCGTTCGCATCCTTGGGCGTGGCGGTGAGCTGCGCCGTCTGCCCCACCTGGACGCTCGCCGACGCCGGGGTCAACGTCACCGACGCCACCGGCCGGCGGCCCCGATTGTGCACCCGGGAAGAGCCAGACAACTTTAGCTGCGAGCTCGTCGCGGTCACCAGAAAATCGCCCGCTGCCGTGTCTGCGGTGAACATGCCGTCGGACGTGACCGTGCCTCCCGATGTGCTCCAGACGACAGGAACGCCGGTGCTGTCGCCGGCAGCGGAGCGACCGTAGGCAACGAACTTGACCTGCTGGGCGGGATCGACCGTGAGACTCTCGGGGACGACGACGATCTGTGCTACGGGGGGAGCTGGGCTGGTCGGAACGGCGAGCGGGCGCTCGCACGTGACGCCCACCGCCACGGGCAAGAGCAGCGCCAGCAGGTCCCTCAGCAACGCCAGTCGGCAGGAGAGCTTATGTCGATACGCCACGCGTCTCGCTCCTCTTTAGAACGAAGCCGGGCCGCCAGTCTCGACGGGAGTCGATTCGCTGGCGGCCCGGCGGGCGTGGCGAGGGTGGCTCGCGGTAGCCCCGTGGCTCTGCGTCACCGTCTTTCGACGGCTTTGCTCTGAGCAGCGACAGCTAAAACAGCTTACCTGAGGCCCCAAAGTGGCCAGGCCGCGCTTCTCGGTCTGTGATCTCCACCACGCGGGCGCTGGCTAGTTGTTCTCAACGCTTTTGGGGCTAGGGGCGGGCCGGGCCGACGGTTAGGTCATCGACGCCTCGCGCTACGGAGCTACCGTAGCAGGCCGATGCGGCCCAGGGTCTCCACGACGAACGGCAGCGGATCGCCCCACCGCAGGATCTCGACCCGATCACGCCGCAGCGACCAGTGCAGCACTTCGCCGAGCGCACTGAGGAACACAGGGACCGCCACCTTGCCCGGCGGGCGCAGTTTAGTGCGGAGATACACGTAGTCCACCTCGCCCCAACCCCAGCGGCTCCGTATCCCGACGCCGTAGCTCGTGACGGGACGTGGAGACCTCCCGAGCGAGCACTCCACGAGCAACGCGGGGAAGTCCACGCCGGCGTCGATCGCCAACTGCAGCGAGCCCCAGAATCGCGGGTTGATCTCGATCACGTAATAGCGGTCGTTCAGCGCGTCGTGCTTGCACTCGACCATGGCGACGCCTTCCCAGTCGAGCTCGGTCAGGAGCCGCGTCCCCGCTGCAGCCAGCCTGGGCGGAAGCGGGATCGATTCGCGGCACACGCTGACGCCGCCGGAAGGAGGGACTTCCCGCACGCGCCGGTGGGCGAACGTCGCCACGATCCTTCCGCCCCAGCGCAACGCGAAGAATCCAACGCCGGGGCCGTCCACGCGTCGCTGCACCAGGATCGGGAATGCTTCGTCTGGCATCGACCGCAGCCGGGTTGCGCCTTCCGCGGCGGTGGCAAACGGCACCACCCCGTGCCGACGCAGCCCCGCTCCCACGACCACGATCGAGCGCTGCGGTTTGAGGACGCCCGGCACCAGGCCGTCCAGCGACAGCGTCAATGCGCCCGCGCGGGAGGATATGAGCGTGGACTCCGGGATCGCGAAGCCCGCCCGCTCGGCCAACGGGAGCAACGCCGCCTTGTCCGATGCCAGCTGGAACGCCGGAAACGGAGGCAGCGGGACGCGACAAGGCACCGGCGCGCCGGCAGGCTGAGACAGGATCGCAGTGGCCGAGGCGTCCGTCATGGGCAGCAGGACATCGGCATGGACACGCGCCGCGAGGGCCATGACGGCCGCCGCGAATGCGTCGGGACGCACCATGGCGTCCTCGGCCAGGACGTGCTCGCAGACGCGGCGAGATACGCCCGCCAGGGACCAGTGCCGCGCTGAGGCTGTATGGACCTCGTGGCCTGCCCGGGTCAACGAACGACAGGCGGCGAGGGCGGATCGCTCGGTCCCGTCAGTTACGAGAATGGTGGCCACGGTGCTCCTTGCGCCTCTCCGCAACCGTTCTATTTACCCACTGTGCAGCGCAGGCACCGAACGGTCCCAGCCGCCCGGATAGGACCCCTATTCCCAAGGTGTTGCAGGTGCGCCACATTAACCGCGGGGGCGTCTGCTCCGGACCTTGGCGCTGGTCTTGCACTAGCGCGGGCTGCGGCCCGTGATGCCGCCCAAGTGGTGCACGGACCACTTCTTACGTCGAAAGGCCCATGCCCCCCGAACCACTACGCGTCGCCTTTGTCGGCTGTGGAGCCATGGCCAGGCTGCACGCCTACGCATTGCAGCGTGTCTCGGTGCCTCACACGATCGTCGCCGCCCACGACCGCGATGTTCCCGCGGCGACTGAGTTCGCCCGAGAGTTCGGCGGCCAATCGTTTGAGTCATTGGCGACGCTACTGGCCCAGGCGCGACCGCAGGTGGTCCACGTCTGCACACCGGCGGGCCGGCATTTCGAGCCTGCCCGGGCAGCCATCGAGGCCGGCGCCCATGTATACGTCGAGAAGCCGTTCCAAGAAACTGCCGCCGAAGCGGCGGCGCTCCTTCAGCTGGCCGCCGCGCGCGGGGTCAAGGTGTGCGCCGGCCACCAGCAGCTCCGCGACGCCGCCTACGCGCGGTTATTCGAGCAGGCCGGCACGCTCGGCTCGCCGGTACACGTGGAGAGCCGGTTCACGTTCGCTCCGGCCGTCGACCCCGAAACGGGGTCGCCCGAACGTCTTGCCCAACAACTGCTCGACATCGCGCCGCACCCCCTGTATACGCTACTCGACGCAATGGAGCGGCTCGGCCCCGCCGGCGAAACAACGATCGCACACGTTACCGCCGATTGCCGCCACGTGCACGTGCTGTTGCGCCGCGGCTCGCTCGGAGGCACGCTGGTCGTGAGCCTCCGGGCCCGGCCCATCGTCTCGACACTCGCGCTCATCGGGAGCGCGGGCACGCTGATGGCGGATTTCGTCCGCTCCGTGCTCGTGGGCAGCCGTAACCCCGGGACCAGCCCGGTCGAGAAGATCCTCAACCCCATCGCCGAGGGCTGGCAACTGCAATCGCGGTCGGTGCGTTCGCTGCTGCGGCGCCTCTTCGCGGGTGGGCACTACCCCGGGCTGGCCGAGCTCCTGAGTGCGTTCTATCAAGCCGTCGCGACGAACGGCCCGTCGCCCCTCTCGACGAGCCACCTCGCGGGCGTCACCGCGATCTTCGAGCAGCTGACCGCCGCGATCGCCAGTTCGCTCCCCGCGAAACCGCGACCCGTGTCGCAGCGCCCGCGTGAGCCGGTCGCCCTCGTGACCGGAGCCGGTGGGTTTTTCGGGCGCCGCATCGCGGATGCCCTCGTGGCGCGCGGCTACGCCGTTCGCGGCGTGGCGCGATGCCCCGACGCGCGCTTGCGATCCGTTCACGAATGGGTCGCAGCCGACGTGAGCCGGGGGTTGCCGGCCACCGCGCTTGCAGGTGTCGACGTCGTCGTCCATGCGGCTGCCGCCACATCCGGCGGCATGAGCGCCCATCAGCGGCACTCGATCGATGCCAGCCGGCACGTCGTCGAGGCCATGGCGGCCGCTGGCGTCCGGCACCTGGTGTACATCAGCAGCATCTCCGTGCTCGAACCGCCGCGCACGCTATGGGAAGTCCAGGATGAGCGCACGCCGCTCGCGCAACAGCCGGCGCCGCTGGGCCCGTACACGTGGGGGAAGGTTGGAGCGGAGCGTGTTGTGGCAGAGGAGGCCGCCAAGCTCGGCGTGCAGGTCCGCATCATCCGACCGGCGGCGCTTGTTGATCTGGCCGCGCCCGACATGCCGGGCCTGCTGGGAAAGCGCCTGTACGGCAACTGGCACCTGGGGCTGGGACGCCCGGGGTTGCCGTTTGCGATCTGCGACGTGCAACGTGCCGGAGAGGTCGTGGCCTGGTACGCGCGGCATTTCGACGATGCGCCGCCGGTCCTCAATCTGTGGGATCCGGCGTACCCCAGACGCCGGGACGTCATTCGGGCACTTCGCGCGCGCGGCTGGCGCGGGCGCATGATATGGGTGCCGATCCGGCCGCTCGGCCTCGCCGCCCAAGGCGCTCGTCTAGCCCTGGCGCTGCTCCGCGGATCGCTACCCAGTCGCACGGCGATCATCGGTGTACTCAAGCCACGCCGCTTCGACGCGACGCTGTCACGCGACGTGCTGGCCCGCACGCTGGCGGACCGGGACGGAGTGCGGACCGCGGATCCGGGCGGCGCCCTCCCGGCCCCGGTGGCGTCCGTGGCGGGCGGTGGTGCCTGAGCGCGGTGTCGTCGTGATCGTCCTGACGGCGCTGTTCGGTGCGGTGGCCGCGTGGGGCAACGGTGCGGCGACGATTCGCGCCTCCATCGAGGCGCCGCTCGCCCACTCATGCGGCGATTTCGACCTGATCGTCAGCGACAATCGTTGGCCGGCCCCACTCTGCGGAGCCTGACTCATGCGATTGCCGCAGCCGCTGCTCCGAATTGCCAAGTCGACGATCGTGCTGCTCCCGGCCCTCACGATTCTCATCGTCTGGCTCCCTGAATTCCGTCACTACTCCGTCCCCGAAGCGAGAATCACCGCCGAGGTCCTCACGACCGCGCGCCGGAGCCCATCGGATGACGTCCTGAAAGAGATCCGCGAGTTCTACCTCTTTCCGATGGACAACCGGCGGCCGGAGCTCGAGACTGCCCTCGCCGCACGAATCCTCCAAGGCCAGCTGGAGATACCCGATGTGGCTCCGGCAACCTTCAGTCTGCGGTTCACCCCGACCGACCTCGAGAACCTCCCGGAGGGTCCTCGACTGTGGTTTGCCGCCTTCGCTGTCCCCGATTTCCTGCTGGCTGCCTACGAGAACACGAAGCGGGAAGAGTTCTTCGTCGCCGCCCGCGATTTCCTGCTGGCCTGGGACGCCTACGAGCGGCGGGCATGGCTGCCCAAAGGACCGTTGTGGAACGATCACGCGACCGCGGCACGGGTCAGGGTGCTCGGGGAATTCTGGCGCCTCTACCGGAACCGCCCCGACTATGATCCCGAAGTCGGGCGCGTGGTCTTGCAACAGGCGGCACGCTATGGCGAATTCCTGCTGAGTCCGGAGCAGTTCACGTTCGCGAGCAACCACGGGGTGATGCAGAACATCGGCCTGCTCCATCTCAGCCTGGCATTCCCCAGCCTGCCGCAGAGCGCCCGCTACCGCCAAGTTGCGTTCGATCGCCTGCACGAACAGATGGCCTTCTTCATCGACACGGAAGGCGTGATTCGAGAGCACTCGGCTGGTTACCAGGCCTTCGGGCTGGAGATGCTGGGCATTGCGTTTCGGTGCCTGACCCTGCTGGATGTACCGATCCCGGAGGACTGGTCCCGCAAGTACGCGCGCGGACTAACGTTCTTTGCTCACCTGCGGCGCCCTGACGCGACCCTGCCCGCCTTTGGCGATACGCACGGGGCCAGCCAAACGGTGATGCCGCGAGTGGCCGAGATCGATGCCCAGGGACGAGCCGGCATGCGGCACTACCGCGAGCGCTGGCATCCGCACGAAGAGACGAGCCTGCACCCAGCCGCGGGGTACTGGGTGGACTGGAGCAACCTGGACCACTGGCCGGACGCGCGCCGCCTGCGGCAGACGGTCGTGACCTGGACTCAGCGGCCGCCGCCGGGGCACAAACACGCCGATGAGCTGAGCGTCCTCCTGTGGTCCCACGGAATCTCCTGGCTCACAAATGTGGGCTACTGGCCGTATGGCACCCGGGGGCGGGAGGACGCTGAATCGTGGGCAGCCAGCAATGCCCCGCACTTCGTGGACGAGAGCGCGGAGAGCCGGAGGACTGCCAGGCTGGTCTCGTCGGGCCGGAGTGACAGAATCGCGGTGGTGGACCTCGAACGGGTGGGCCCGGGAGCTTATCTCGCGCGGCGGCAGGTGGTCCGCGTCGACCCTGACCTGTGGGTGGTCATGGATCACGTCCGAGGAGCCGTATCACAGAAAACCCGGACGGTGTGGACCTTTTCCCCGGACGTGGGCATCCGGCGCGGAGATTCCGCGGGTTGGTACGCTCTAGAGACGGTCCGTACCGGGGTGACAGCGCGAGCGGCCTTTCTGGCCTCCAGCGGAGCGGTAGTACAAGAGTACCGCGGCAGCTATGCGCCCTTCGCCGGCTGGCACGTGGTGCGCCATGCGCCCCAGCCCGCGACCGCGATCGTTGTGGAGCAGCCCGCGGGGGAGTCGTGGCTGGCCGTGGTCCTGTTGCTGGCGACCGAGACCTCCACGGCCTCCACTGAACCGCCGCGGCTGTCTCGCGGGAGCAGCCCAGAGCAATGGACCCTCGCCCTGCCGACCGACGCCGGTCCGGTCGAGCTCAAGCGCCAAGCAGACCAGATCAGCTTCACACGGAGCAATCGCCCCGGCTCGTTCACGGAAACGCTGCGCCTCACGCCGACACCCGACCCCGCATCGCAGCTCGGGGCCATTCGAACCGCTTACGAAGCTACGGCCAGCTTGTACCCGAGATTCCAGGAACATGGCCGCCGCCGCCAGAAGGTCACTTACCTGCTGGTGCTCCTGGTCCTCGGCCAAGAGCTGTTGCTCTTCCTGGTTCGTCCCGCGGCACCGAGGTGGTATGTGTCGCTGCGCGTTGTCAGCGTGTTCTGCTGGGTGGGTGTAGCGGTGTGGCTCCATTACTTCTTCTTGCGGACCTGGGTGGTCCTCACCTCGTAAGAGCGATAAGCGACCCTATCATGGGAATAAGCATCTTCGGCCTGGGATACGTGGGGACCACCTGCGCGGGTTGCTTCGTGTCCCAGGGGCACACCGTCGTGGGCGTGGACGTCAATCCGTCAAAGGTCGACGGCATGAACGCCGGAGTGTCACCGATCGTGGAGTCGAAGCTGCCCGAGCTATTTGCTGAGGGGCATGAGACCCGTCGGCTCTCGGCGACCACGTCCGCCGCCGACGCTATTCAGGCCACCTCCGTCTCCCTAGTCTGCGTTGGGACGCCAAGTCAGGCAAATGGCAACCTCGATCTGAGCTATATGAAGCGGGTCTGTGAGGAGATCGGGACGGCCCTACGCCACAAGGACTTGCCCCACCTCGTCGTGCTGCGGAGCACCATGCTTCCCGGGAGCACCGACGATCTCCTGATTCCGATCCTGGAATCCCATTCCGGCAAGCAACTCGGTCAGGGCTTCGACGTGTGCTATAACCCGGAGTTTCTGCGGGAGGGAAGCTCGGTGTATGACTTCTACAACCCTCCCAAGATCGTGGTCGGGGAGCAGCGCCCGGGGAGTGGCGAGGCCCTGCTGAAATTGTACGCGGGTATCGAAGCCCCAGTCATTCGCACGTCGATTCGAGTGGCGGAGATAGTCAAGTACTGTGACAACGCCTTCCATGCCCTCAAGGTGAGCTTTGCGAATGAGATCGGTAATCTGTGCAAGCGGATCGGCGTCGACAGCCACGAGGTGATGGGCATTTTCTGCCAGGATCGGAAGCTCAATCTGTCACCTGCCTATCTCAAACCGGGCTTTGCCTTTGGCGGCTCCTGCCTCCCCAAGGATCTGCGTGCTTTGGCCTATCAGGCAAAGCGGCTGGATCTCGACAGCCCGGTGCTGAACGCCATTCTCCAGAGCAATGCCGTCCAGGTACAGCTCGGCCTCCAGCTGATCACCAGCCTGGGGAAGAAGCGCATCGGTTTCTTGGGCATGGCCTTCAAGCCCGATACGGACGATCTGCGAGAGAGCCCCCTGGTGAGCGTCATCGAAAGCCTGCTGGGCAAGGGCTATCACGTCCGAATCTATGACCGCAACGTCTCCACTAGCCGCTTGATCGGCGCCAACCGACGCTTCATCGAGGAGCACATCCCACACCTGTCATCATTGCTGGTGGAGGACATCAACGAGCTCGCCGCCGGAGCGGACGTCATCGTTGTGGGGCACCAGGCTCCAGAGTTTGTTCAGGCCGTTGAGGCGTTGCGCGCCGATCAGGCGGTCATTGACCTGGCCCGGCCCGCCAAACAGGTCACGACCGCCGCTCGCTATGAGGGGATCTGCTGGTGACCGCTCGGTTGCCGTTCTGAGATTCTCCCGAGACCATGCACCGCGCCAGCCCCACTCCAGCTTGAACATCCTGGTCCTCACGTTCGACGTCCCAGCGACGAGCAACATGCCGGGCTCTCCCCGGCTGTTCAACCTGTGCCGCAGTCTGTCGCGGCAGCATCGGCTCACATTGGTGACCCTAAGCCGGAGTCAGGAGCGGTACCAGGCCTTCCGCGACGACCCGATGACCGCCGGGGTATTCGAGCGGATCATCGTCCTGCATGACCCGCCGGCCCCGGGCTGGTGGGGCACCCAGGTGCATCGCTTCCGGCAGGAAGTCCATTTTGCAACCCGCTACCGCAACGCCCGATACCACGCCGAGCAATGCCGGTACGTTCGCGACGTCTTCCTGGAGGGCGGGTTCGATGTGTTCTATGTAGATGGGTTGGTGATGGCCCAGTATGTGATGGACACCGGGCTCAAGCGCCCCGCGATCATCGATCTGCATGACTGCATGACTCTCCTGTTTGAGCGGACGATGCGCATCGAGCGCAATTGGCTCCGCAAGCTGGGGCTGTATCTGGAGACCCGGAGCATGGCCCGGTGCGAGCGGTCCTTGAGCCGAGTGTTCAGCGTCATCATCACCAATTCACCCGTGGACGAGGAGTACCTCAAGTCCGTGGCTCCCGCGGCCAATACACTCACCATTGGCAACGGGGTCGACACCGCCTTCTTCAGTCCGGCCGAGACCGAGGGGGACCTACGCCAGCTGATCTTCACGGGAGTCATGGACTACGGCCCGAACGAGGACGCCGCGATCCACTTTGTCGAGAACATCCTTCCCCTGATTCAGCAACGCCAACCGGAAGCGCAATTCTGGGTGGTCGGCCAGCACCCCGCCGAGAGAGTGCGGCGGCTCGGCGAACAGCCCGGCGTGCACGTGACCGGCGGCGTGCCCGACGTGCGCCCTTACCTGGAGAAGGCCGGCATCTTCGTCTGTCCCCTCCGTTATGGCACCGGCGTCAAGAACAAGCTCCTGGCCGCGCTGGCCATGCAGAAGCCGGTGGTCGCCACCCGGCAGAGTCTGGACGGTCTCGACTTGCGGGAACACGAGGATCTGCTGGTTGCCGATGAGCCGGCGGAGTTCGCTGCCAAGGTGGTGCAGCTAATCGAGGATCCGGACCACGCTCGCCGCTTGGCCACTAGCGGGCGCGCTTTCGTTGGAGACCGATACTCGTGGGAGAGCAGCGCGAGGACCCTCGAGGACGTCCTGCAGGGAGCGGTGCGACATGGGAGAGCCGGCGGGTGATCGTCCTGGCCGACTAGACCTGTCCCGGCATGCCGACTCCAAGTGCGGCGCGATAGCGTCGTTCGTAAGCGTCGACCATCGCCTCGACAGTGAACTCCCGCCTTGCCCGCGCCAGCGCCGCGGCGCCCAGGCGAGTCCGCAGACCAGAGTCAGAAAGCAGACGCCCCAGCGCTTGCCTGAGACTCGCCACCTCCCCAGGCGTCGACAGCAGGCCCTCGACGCCATCCGTCACCGCCTCCGGAATCCCCGAGATCCGCGACGCGACGATCGCCTTGCCCGCCAACATCGCCTCCAGGAGCGCCAATGGAAGTCCCTCCCACAGCGAGGGCATGGCGAAAACATCGGCCGCCGCGAGAAGATTGGGGATATCCTCGCGATGGGTCAGGAGGCGGAGCCGGTCCTGGAACCCGTGCTCGCACGCGAATGCTTCGAGCGCCTCGCGTTGATCTCCGCCTCGGCCGCCAGCGATCGCCACGCGCCAGGGGGTGAGAAGCCCTCCGGCTCTCAACTGCTGGAGCGCCTGCAGCAGGAAGATGTGCCCCTTGCGGGCATCGAGGTTCCCAACCGCCACCAGCAGCAACTCATCCGGACCCACCCCAAGCTCCAGCCGGATGGGGATGGGATCGCCGGGACGGTCCGGTACCCCGTTGAGTATCACCTGCACAACGCCCGGCGCGAGACCCAGCGCGGCGTCGAGGTCCCGGCGGGTCTGCGCGGAGACCGCGATCGTCGCTGCGCTCCTCCGGAAGGCCCAGCGCAGCGCAATACGGCGCCGCAGCGCCGCCGTCATGGTCTGATTGCCGTGCATTGTCGTGACGTGCGGGCGGCCAGCCGCGCGCCCGGCCGCCGCCCCGTATACCGCCATGGTGAACTCGTGCGAATGGACCAGGTCCAGCCGGTCTTGCCGGATCTGCGTGACCAGGTCTCGCAGGCAGGCCCAGTCTACGGGTCGCCGGAGGGTGAACACCCTGGGAGCGAAACCCGCGTCCCGGAACTTGGCCCCAAGCCAACCCACGCCTTTGGCGGGTCCCATTGGCACCACGTGGTGCCCCCTCCGACGGAGTTCCTCGGCCATCCGGAGCACGACCAGCTCGGCCCCTCCGGGCCCGTCGGACTCCAACCACAGACCGATCCGCAGAGGGTCGGTGCTCCTCGCCCCATCAACCAATCCGCGCTCCCTCCTTCGTCCCGCCAAGGCACCTGTCGTGCCACCAACGCAAGTCTCGTGCGGAGCCGAAGCGCACCACCACGACTGTTGTACTTATGCGACACCCAAGGGCCTTTGCCTCGATGGCGTATGGAGGTACAAGTGCCCGATGGGATTAGCCTGCCCCAGTTCCGCTTGATACGCGGCGGCCCTGCGGTATGATCCTGGCGGAGGGATGGCATTGGGGGCCCGCCCACGCGGGGGGGCTGCGTCTGGGAGTGGGCGGCGGCGTCTTGCATAGATTTGGAGGCTGGTTCATGCGGGCGAGGTATCGAACTGGCGGGGCAAATGCGGCCAATCCGTCAGCCGCGATGTCGTTCCCCGCCGTTGGCCGCGGCCGGTATCGTCGCTCCCCTTCCGTCGGCGCTGGTGCTTCCGCCCGCAGCATCGACCCCCTACGGATCGCCCTCTTCCTCGTGGTGTTTCTCTCCATCGGCCGAATGCACCAGCATTACGCGATCCTGGCTCTGTTCCGTCCCGCGCTCGTGCTGGTGGGGCTTGCAACGGCCCTGGCGCTGCTGCAGCCGAAATACCTGAGTCAGGCACCCGTTCTCAAGACGTGGCCGGCGAAGATCGTTGCCGCGATCGGGGCGATGGCCCTTGCTTCGGCTCCGTTGGGCATCTCGTTAGGCGCATCGGCGACCTTCATCCTCTCCGATTTCTCGAAGACGCTGCTGCTGTTCTTCCTGCTCGTCGCGGCGACCCGGCATGCGCGCGACCTCATCGCCTTCTCCTGGGCCTTCGCGTTGGGCTGCGCCTTTCTGGTCTACCTGTCCCTGTTCTTCTTCCAGGTGTCGAGCTTTGGCGGCGTTGGGCCGGCGCGACTCTGGAAGATGTACATGTATGACGCCAACGATATCAACTCCATCCTCGTGATCGGCTTTGGCCTCGTCGCGCTGCTTGTCCAGACGTGCACCGGTGCCTCCCGGTATGCAGCCATCATCCTGATGCTGGGTATCGGAGCCGCGACCGCACGATCCGGTTCCCGCGGAGGTTTCCTCGGATTCGTTGTGGTCGGCGCAGCCCTGCTGGTAACGTTGAACCGGGTGTCCCTCGCTAAGCGCGTGGGCTTCGTCGGTATGATCGGCCTTGGTCTCGGCCTGTTCGCGCCCTCGGGCTACTGGGATCAGATGAAGACGATCCTCACTCCGAAGGAGGACTACAACTGGTCTGCCGAAGACGGACGTAGGCAGATCTTTAATCGGGGCGTGGGTTACATGATGGAGTATCCGATCGGCGGGTTGGGGATCGGCAACTTCCCGCGCGCCGAATGTACGATCAGTTCCAAGGCCGAAAACCACGCCATCAACACCGGGCTCACCTGCACTGCCCCACACAACACGTATCTTCAAATCGGCGCTGAATTGGGAATCCCCGGCCTGATCTTGTGGCTGGTAATGATCTTCGGGGGAATCGTGAAGCTGCGTACCCTCGCGAAGCGCCTGCCGCGTAACTGGGAGAGCGGAGATTCTGAGGCGCGCTTCCTGTTCCACGCGCCAAGATACCTCACCGTCTGCCTGACCGGCTTCGCGGTCACCAGCTTCTTCGTGTCCCACGCCTATCTCGACCCCGTCTACCTTCTCATGGCGCTAATGGCAGGGACCTACACGGCCGCGGCGGAGAGGATCCGGCGCGAACGACCGGGCACCGTGCAGGCCCAGCTCACAATGAGACCTGCGACGACCCCCACGTGCCATTAGTGACCTGACGCCTAGCTGATGGCGTCGGGGGCACGGCCCCCCGGCGTAATGCCCCAAGCCAGTGGAGAACAGCGCCCGCGAAGGGATGCGATCAACCAATGACGCCGACCGAACTCGTCTATCGTGTCCTGCGCCTCACGGGAGTCGTTAGTCTGAGCCGCCGCCGGCAGGCTCACGGTGTGGTTTTCTGCTACCACAACGTCGTGGCAGATAGTGAGCCCCTGCCGAACAACGGGCTGCATATGCACCAGTCGCAGTTCGAGCGGCAGGTCGAGTGGATCGGCAGCCACTTCGACGTGATCCCGTTGCGGGACCTTGTCGATCGGGTCGGGGGTAGGCAATCCGTGCGCGGCGTGGCGGCCCTCACGTTCGACGATGCGTACCGGGGCTTCTTCAATCATGCGCTTGGGGCCCTTCGGGCCTTGCGACTCCCGGCGACCGTTTTCGTGGTTTCCGACGCCGCTGCTGCCCCGGCTGGGTTTTGGTGGGATCATCCGGCGACGCGCGACGACGGCGACGGCAGCCGACGCGAACGTTGGCTCCGAACGCTTCAGGGCGATGCGCGACGCATCCTGGACGAGGTTGCCGCATCTCCGAACTGGCACCCACCCGCCGACTTACTCCCCGCTGATTGGAGTGCCATTCGGGCAGCCAGCGGTTCGGATCTCGACGTGGGCGTCCACTCGGCGAGTCACCGCGTCTTGCCTACATTGTCCGACGACGAGCTCAAGGGCGAGATGGTGGAATCGCGTGAACGAGTGCGCGCTGCCACAGCGCGCGCCGCCGACCTGTTCGCTTATCCCTATGGGTGGTGGGACCACCGCGTGCAACGGGCTGTACGCGATGCAGGTTACGCAGGCGCCGTGACGTTGGACTATGGATTCAATAGGTCGGGGTGCGATCCATGGCGCGTGCGCCGCATCAACGTGCCGGCCGGGATCGGTGATGCCCCATTTGAGGCTTGGGCCTCCGGCCTGGCCCTACGCGCTGCTTTCTCGTGAGCTGACCGGTCACCGTCGTGCAGCCGGCGGACTGCAGACGCAAGCTATTGGGAAGACTGGGCTTCCCAGCTACGAGACGCAATGGGGGGGTCCGCGGCGGCCTGTGTCGCCCATGCAACATCGACGGGCGAGGGCACCGTTCTTGCTTCTGGGGAGACGCCAATGTGCGGGATTCTCGCGCTATACAATCTGGACGGGAAGCCGGTTGATCCCGATCTCGTGCGCCGCCTCCGCGACGTCATGACCCATCGCGGTCCGGACGACGCTGGCCTCTACACCGACGGGCCACTCGGCCTGGGCCATCGCCGCCTCTCCATCGTGGACCTGACGCCGTCCGGCCACCAGCCGATGTGCAACGAGGACGGGTCGGTCTGGCTGGTGTTCAACGGCGAGGTCTACAACTACGTGGAGCTGGTCGTCGAGCTCGAGCGGCGGGGGCATCGCTTCCGCTCGCGCACCGACAGCGAAGTCATCATCCACCTATACGAAGAGCTCGGGCCGAAGTGCGTCGACCAGCTCAACGGCATGTTCGCTTTTGTCATCTGGGATACCCGCACGAGGACGCTGTTTGGCGCCCGCGACCGCGCGGGGATCAAGCCGCTGTACTACTACACCAACGCCGCGCGATTCGTCTGCGCGTCGGAAGTCAAAGCCATTCTCGAGCACCCCGCCGTTCCCCGCGCGCCCGATCCCGAAGGCATGGCGGGATGGCTGTTCTCGGGCGCGCCGACGGGAGGGCGCACGCTGTTCGCCGGCGTCCGCCAGCTCGAGCCGGGACACGCGTTCCGGGTGGCGGACGGTCGTCTCACCACGTGGAAGTATTGGGACGTGGAATACCGCTACGATCACGCGCGCACCCTCGACGATACTGTGGAGGAGCTGGCACACCTCGTGGATGACGCCGTGCGGATTCACTGCCGCAGCGACGCGCCCCTGGGTTGCCACCTGAGCGGGGGCCTCGACTCGAGCACGGTGGTCGCCCTGACCAGCCGCCACCGCCAGCCGGTGAAAACCTTCTCGATCAGGTTCGCCGAGGGCGGACCCTACGACGAGTCGCCGTACGCGCGCGCCGTGGCCGAGCACGTGGGCGCCGAGCGTTTCGTCGCGACGCCGACCGCAGCGGACTTCATCCGCTTGCTGCCGAGTTTGATCTGGCACATGGACGCGCCGCTCATGCCCACCAGCGCGTTCTCGTACCATACCGTGTCCGCGCTGGCCAGCGGGCATGTCAAGGTGTCGATGACGGGCCACGGCGGCGATGAGGTCTTCGCCGGGTATCCTGCGCAGTTCCAGGCAGCGTACGGATCGACGGCGATGTTCAACGGCCTCGGCGGCCTGGGCTATCGCACCAGCGCCCTGAGCCGCGTGCGCATGGCTTTGCGTCGTCACGGGCTCCTCGGCATGGCAGGCCGGCTGGTGCGCCGCGCCCTACCCGCCCCGCGTGGCGCCGAAACCCTGGAGCACCTCTGGGTGCGATCGCATTGCGCGGGTACACCGGCGGACGACCCGCTGCTCCACCCTGAGCTGCTGCACGCGATCGGCTCATACGACCCGGTCGACGAGTATCTCGCGCCGCTGCGCACAGCCACGACCTCGGAAGTGCTGGACCGCTGTCTGTATCACGATTTGCGGCACTACCTGCCGATCCTACTGCACGCCGAGGACCGGGTGAGCATGGCGGTCTCGCTCGAGTCGCGAGTGCCGTTGCTGGATCATCGCATCATTGAGTTCCTGGCCACCGTGCCGCCCGCACAGAAGACCGCGGGCATGAGGCCGAAGGCGCTGCTGCGGCTGGCCGCCCGGCGCTGGCTGCCCGCGATGGTCATCGACCGCCGCGACAAGGGTCCATTTGCCGTTCCGACCAATCGCTGGCTTTCCCGTGAGCTGGTGCCGCTGACGCGCCAGGTCCTGCGGTCGCGCTCGACCCTCGAGCGGGGCGTGTTCGATCCCCGCATGCTCCGCAACGGTCTCGTCGAGCAGATCTCGCCGTGGGTG
>WNFC01000829.1_pt1 | contig 31354 bp, 29 predicted proteins | sample 5400541 | NCBI WGS metagenome assembly WNFC01 (sample SAMN13153342, study PRJNA577476) | soil metagenome | isolation source: 120 cm saprolite under Douglas fir tree site 2 hole 2 replicate 1 | place: USA:California | collected 2015-04-18
GATGACCAATGCTACGATCGCCGAGGCAGTCGACAAGGTCGAGGGTCGCACCCTCACCCTCAAGCACAAGGACGGGGAAAATCGCATAACCGTGCCGAAAGACGTGCCGATCGTCACCTTCGCGCCAGGCGACCGCAGCCTGCTGGTGGCCGGCGCCAGCGTCATGGTCCCCGCGGCGAAACAGCCCGACGGCACCATGACGGCGGGTCGCATCCTCGTCGGCAAGGACGGGGTCAAACCGCCGATGTAGACAGGCGAGATCCCGCTTGGCAGGCCTGCGACAAGCCGGCGGAGTGAAGGGACGCACGTATTGCTTTCGACCGACATCGAAACGACGGCCAAGAGGCCAAGGTGTCGGCACCGGCTGTAGCATCCCATTCTTGCGCGTTGCGGGGCCATTCCATCATCCCTATGATCCGCCGCGTTTCGCCACCCATTGGATGATCCGGTCCGTCGCCATGCTGCAAGCCATCCGGTCGAAAGCCGGCTCCCTCGTCGTCAAGATCCTCTTCGCCCTGCTGATCGTCAGCTTCGGCGTGTGGGGGATCGGCGACATCTTCCGCGAGCGAAGCGCCCACGAGACCACGATCGCGAGCGTCGGCGACATCAACGTCCAGGCAGACGAGCTGCAAAGGGCCGTGCGCGGCGAGATGGAGCGGATGAACCGACTGCTCGGCGGCAGCTTCACCGCCGAACAGGCCAAACAGATCGGCATCGTCGACAGCGTTCTCGACCGGCTCGTCGCTAGTAATCTGCTCGATCTGGAGGAGCGTCGGCTGCATCTTCTCGTCGATGATCAGGTGGTCCACGACGCCATCATCGCCAACCCAAGCTTTCACAACATCACCGGCGCTTTCGATCGCAATATCTTTACAAATACGCTGGCCGCCAATCAGCTGAGCGAGGATCGCTATGTCGCGCTGCTGCGCCGCGACATAGCGCGCAACAGCCTGACCAGCGCCGTCGTCGCCGGTGCGGTTGCGCCGGGCGCGCTGGTCGACTCGCTCTATCGCACCCGCTACGAGAAGCGCACCGCCGACACAGTCCTTGTCGCCGCCGACAAGGTTACCGGGATTGCCGAGCCTAGCGAAGCGGAACTGCAGGAGTTCCATGCGAAGCACGAAGATTTCTTCCGTGCACCGGAATATCGCGGCTTCACCGCGATCATCATGAAGCCGGAGGATATTGCCGGCAGCATCGACGTCCCTGAGAGCAAGCTACGCGACGACTACCAAGCGAGGCTTGACGAGTTCCAAACGCCCGACCGCCGAAAGCTCCAGCAGATCCTTCTTCCCGACGAAGCCAAGGCCAAGGAAGCCGAAGCGCAGCTCGGCGGCGGCAAGGAGTTCGCAACCGTCGCCAAGGACGTCGCCGATCAGAGCGGCGATGCCATCGAGCTCGGGTGGGTAACGCGCAACGACTTGCCGCCCGAGCTCGTCGACGCCGTGTTCGCCCTCAAGGAGGGCGAAGTCGGCAAGCCGATGCAGAGCGCACTCGGCTGGCACATCATCAAGGCCACCGCGGTCGAGGCGGGCACGACGAAGCCCTTCGAGGCGGTGCGCGAACAGCTTGCCAAGGATGCCGCGCGAGAGAGGGCCGCTGACGAGATTTACAAGCGGTCGAACGAGGCCGAGGACGCGCTCGCCGGCGGCGCGACGCTCGAACAGATCGCGGAGAAATTCGCGCTCAAGGAGACCAAGATCGCCGCGGCCGATCTCGACGGCAAGGACCCCAAGGGTGCGCCGTTGGTGCTCACCAATGCCGGTGAAATTCTACGTGTCGCATTCAACACCGATCAAGGCCAGACAACGCGGATGAACGAAACCAATGACAACGGCTATTTCGTCCTCCGCGTCGACAGCGTACAACCCTCGGTGATCAGGCCGCTCGCCGAGGTCGCGGCGCGCGCCAAGGAGCTCTTTCTCGCCGAGAAGCGTAATTCCGCTGCCGAGGCCGAGGCGCGATCGATCAGCGCCGCGGTGACGCAGGGTAAGGCCCTGGCGACGATCGCATCCGAGAAGCAGCTTGCCGTCACGACAACGCCGGCGGTGACCCGTAGCGGCGGCTCGCAGGCCAATCTCCCCGCCTCTCTCGTCGCCAAGATGTTCGATCTCAAACCCGCTGAAAGCGCCGTCTCGGCGGGGCCGGATGGCTGGTACGTCGTACAGCTCAAGACGGTCGAGGCACCCGATCCTGCTTCCGATGCCACGACGGTCCGCCAGGTCACCGACCAGCTCACCGACAGTGTGCGCGGCGACCTCCTTGCCGAATTCGAGAAGGCGCTGCGCAACCGTTTCCCGGTCACCGTGCGGCAGCAGGAAATCGATCGCTTATTGTAGAAGGGCGATGCAAACGACTCCCGATTTCGGCGATTTCGCCGCCGCCTATGCAGCTGGGCGTCCGGTGCTCGTGTGGACCAGTCTGGTATCCGACCTTGAGACGCCGGTCTCGGCGATGCTCAAGCTGGCCGATGGCCGACCGAACAGTTTCCTCTTCGAATCGGTCGAGGGTGGGGCGACCCGGGGGCGGTACTCCTTTATCGGATTGAAGCCCGATCTGATTTGGCGTTGCTATGGCAACCGCGCCGAGCTCAACCGCCGAGCGCGCAGCGATCCCGATGCGTTCATGCCGCATGAGGGCGCCGGTCCGGGAGCCCTTAATTCCCTGCGCGCGATCATCGCCGAATGCCGCGTCGATACGCCCGAGCCGCTGCCGCCGATGGCCGCCGGTCTCTTCGGCTATATGGGCTATGGCATGGTCGGGCTGATGGAAAAACTGCCCGACAGCAAGCCCGACACTCTCGGCATCCCCGACGGACTGTTCGTCCGCCCGACGGTCATCTGCGTTTTCGACAACATCGCCGACCGCGTCACCGCGATCACCCCGATCTGGCCCGACCCGGCGATCGCCGCCTCGGCCGCGTACGCGCTGGGCTGCGAGCGATTGGCCGATACGCTCGCCGAGTTCGAGCGCAATCTGCCCTATCGCCGCGAGGCGGCCGAGACGACCGCCGAGCTGCCGCCGCCCGACGCCAACATGACGCGCGAGCAATGCATGGCGATCGTTGAACGGGCCAAGGAATATATCCGCGCCGGCGAGGTCTTCCAGGTCGTACCCTCGATGCGCTTCAGCCTGCCGTTTCGCCTGCCGCCCTTCGCACTCTATCGCGCGCTGCGCCGGCTCAACCCGTCGCCCTTTCTGTTCTTCCTCGATTTCGGGAACTTCGCGGTGGTGGGCTCGAGCCCCGAGATTCTCGTCCGCCTGCGCGACGGCACCGTCACCATCAGGCCGCTCGCCGGCACGCGACGGCGCGGCGCCACTGCGGAGGAGGATGGCCGTCTCGCCGAGGAATTGCTCGCCGATCCCAAAGAGCGCGCCGAGCACCTCATGCTGCTCGACCTCGCCCGCAACGATGTCGGCCGCGTTGCCGAGATCGGTACCGTGCGCGTTACCGAAAAGATGGTCATCGAGCGCTACAGCCATGTCATGCATATCTGCTCGCATGTCGAGGGCAGGCTCGATCCGCGCTACGATGCCATGGACGTGCTAGTCGCCGGCTTTCCCGCCGGTACGCTATCAGGAGCGCCGAAGGTGCGGGCGATGGAGATCATCGACGAGTTGGAGCCCGAGCGGCGTAATCTCTATGCCGGGATGATCGGCTATTTCGCCGGCAACGGCAGCATGGACAATTGCATCGCCCTGCGCACCGCTGTGGTCAAGGATAACCGCATGATGGTGCAGGCGGGCTGCGGCGTCGTCGCCGACAGCAATCCGGCCGCCGAGTATCAGGAGATCCAGGACAAGGCGCGCGCCCTCATCCGCGCCGCCGAGGAGGCGGTTCGCTTCGCCGCGCGGCGCTGAACGGCGTCGCTTAGCGGCGCAGGATGAAACTCTCGGGCCCCCGCCGCACCTCCCACCCGGCGCGCTCGAGCGCCGGCACCGTATCCTCGGCGCTCGGGTAGCCGAGGCAGAAATAGCCAATGAACCGCCAGGCGGCCGGCACGTCCAGCGAAGCGGCGACCGTCGCCGGCTCGAGGATCGAGACCCAACCCATGCCGAGTCCTTCGGCACGCGCCGCCAGCCAGATCGTGTGGATTGCGGTAACCACCGAATACTCCGCCATTTCGGGCATCGTTCGGCGCCCCAATCCGCCGCCTTGTTCGGTCTCGCGATCGGCGAAGACGGCAAAATGCAGCGGCGCCTCGTCGAGCCCGGCGAGCTTCAGCCGGGCGTAATGCGCCGCTCTGCTGTCGCCGTAATCCGCCAGCGCCTCGGCATTGCAAGCGGTGAAATTCTCGCGCACCGCGCGACGCCGCCCAGCATCGTCGACGATGACGAAGCGCCAAGGCTGGCTCAAGCCGACCGAGGGCGCGAGGCAGGCGAGATCGATCAGCCGCTCGAGCGTGCCGGCCACCGGGGGCTCGCGGCGAAACCGCCGGACGTCGCGCCGCCAGATCAGCAACTCGCGTAGCTGGTCACGAAAAGCCGCATCGAATGAACCGGCACCCATCATGCTCATCCGGCCGTGTCTCGCCGTGCGGCAGTCGTCCGCGCGCCGGCCTCGTTCTCGCGCACGATGGTGCTGAGCGGCACCAGCACGAGGCGTTTCTCGGCGAGCCCCGGCAGCCAAGCAGCAAGTCCGGCAAGCGTCGCATCGTGCGCGTGGCCGATAGCGACCGCAGCACCCTTGCGCCGCGCGGTTTGTTCAAGATCGCCGAGACGTGCGGCAATCGCCGGGGCCGAATTCTCGTCGTCGAGGAAGACGTTGCGCGCCACCGTCGGCACACCGAGCCGGCGGGCAAGCGCTTCGCCGACCGTGGCCGCACTCGTCCGCGAATCGAGGAACAAGAGCCCGCGGGCGTGCAGCTCCTCGATGACCGGGGTCATCGCGGCGGCATCGCCGGTGAAGCGGCTGCCCATGTGATTGTTGATCCCGACATAGCCGGAGAACCGATCGAGCCCCCAGCGCAGCCGCTCCAGCGTCTCCTCCCGGGTGAGCCCGATCCGCAGACTGTTCGGACCGCTGTCGAGATGCGAGTCGAGCGGCTCCATCGGCACGTGGAGGAGCAGCTCGTGGCCGGCCGCGCGCGCCAGCGCGGTCTGGTGCGGCAGTGCTTCGGCATAGGTCATGAAGGACAGGGTAAGCGGCGCCGGCAAGCCGACCGCACGCTCTGTTCGCTTGCGATCGAGGCCGAGATCATCGAGCACGATCGCCACCATCGCCCGTCCCGCAATCGCCGGCGGCGGCGACACGGCAAAGCGCAGCCACGCCGGCTCGCCGCCTCTGCGCAGTGGCTCCGGCCGCGGGGGCGGCAGCAGCGCCTCCTGCCCCGGCGCCTCCAACGGTTGCACCGGTGCTGTCTCGGGGGCCCACGGCATCGCGCTCTTATCGACGGGATGATTCAGCGGCATCTCGGCGACGACGCGCGGCGCCGGCGGCGGCGGCGGCGCGCGCCCAGTCAGCGCGACGCCGATGAAGATGCCGATTGTCAACGTGAGCGCTGCGGCGCCGGCACCGCGCATCGAGCGGGAAACCATGCGCCGGCGTGAACCGGTCGGCGGCGCCCGGCGCCTCATGGCGCCATCGGGGTGTGCAACCTTGCTCGCGTCACCATGGAATGCTTCCTGCCTCGGCGTTACCGCCGAGGCTAAGGTTATAGATAGGGTCTCGCCTGGCGGGAAGGTCAATAGGGCGACGCATCCGAAGAGGCCCCCGGCGACGCCGCATTTCGCTCCTCGCCTCGACCTGATATAACGAGCCCCGGTCGGTCCGGCTCAGCGCCCGAGATAACAACCGCAAGCCTCTGATATGTTTCTACTCATCGATAATTACGACAGTTTCACCTATAATCTCTGGCACTACCTCGGCGAGCTCGGCGCCGAAGTCGTCGTCAAACGCAATGACGCGCTCACCGTCGAGACGGCGCTCGCCTTGCGACCGCAAGGGATCGTCATCTCCCCCGGGCCGAGCGACCCCGACCGTGCCGGTATCTGTCTCGAGCTCGTCCGCCAGGCCGGCGGTCTTCCGATCCTCGGCGTCTGCCTCGGCCATCAGGTGATCGGCCAAGTGTTCGGCGGCCGCATCGTGCGCGCGGAGATCCCCATGCATGGCAAGCTCAGCGCCATCCACCACGGCGGCACCGGCCTCTTCACCGGCTTGCCCAGTCCGTTCGAGGCGACCCGCTACCACTCGCTCATCGTCGACCGCGCCTTCTGGCCGAATAGCCTGATGGTCACCGCCGAGACGGCCGACGGCGTCGTCATGGGGCTGCAGCATCGCGAGCGACCGGTTCACGGCGTCCAATTCCACCCCGAGAGCATTGCCTCGGTCGGTGGCCATCAATTGCTCGGCAACTTCCTTCGCCTGGCGACCGAGGCGAGCATCGCGGCATGACCTCCGACATGGGCGATCTGAAGGCGCTGCTCGGACGGGTCGCGGGCGGCGAGAGGCTGAGCGAGGACGACGCGGCAACCGCCTTCGACGTCATGATGTCGGGCAATGCGACCCCGGCGCAGATGGGCGCCTTCCTGATGGCGTTGCGGGTGCGCGGCGAGACCGTCGACGAGATCACCGGCGCGGCGCGCACGATGCGCGCCAAGGCTCTCTCGATCGAGGCGCCGCCTGGCGCGATCGACACTTGCGGCACTGGCGGCGACGGCTCCGGGACGTTCAACATCTCGACCGCGACTGCTCTGGCCGTCGCTGGCGCCGGGGTCCCGGTCGCCAAGCATGGCAACCGCAACCTCTCGTCGCATTGCGGCTCGGCCGACATCCTTGCCGCCCTCGGCGTCAATATCGACGCCGATATGAGCTTGGTGCGCCGCAGCTTGTGGGAGGCCGGCATCGGCTTCCTCATGGCGCCGCGCCATCACAGCGCGATGCGTCATGTCGGGCCGACGCGGGTCGAGCTCGGTACCCGCACGATCTTCAACCTGCTCGGACCCCTCTCGAGCCCGGCCGGCGCCCAGCGGCAGTTGGTCGGCGTTTTCGCCCCGCAATGGTTGCGCCCGATGGCCGAAGTGCTCGGCAAGCTCGGCAGCGAGCGCGCCTGGGTGGTGCATGGCAGCGGCCTCGACGAGCTGACGACGACCGGGTCCTCGCAGATTGCCGCCCTGGACGATGGCAAGGTCACCAGCTTCGAGCTCACCCCGGAGGAGGTCGGCCTGAAACGCGTCACCATCGCGGACCTTAAGGGTGGCGATCCCGCCGAGAATGCCCAGGCGATGCGGGCCCTCCTCGACGGTGCAAGGGGTCCACTGCGCGACATTGTCCTGCTGAATGGCGGAGCGGCACTGCACATTTCCGGTAAGGCGAAAGATCTGCGCCATGGGATCGACCTCGCAGCCGGATCGATCGACAGCGGAGCCGCGAGGCGGGCTCTCGACAAGATGGTCGCTATCACCAACCTTGCCGTCGACAACGTCAAGGACACGCCATGAGTGATGTCCTCGCTCGCATCTGCGCCGGCAAGCGCGACGAAATTGTGCGCGCCAAGGCTGCGCGCGGCCTCGCCGAAATCGAGCGAGCGGCGCGCGCCGCGCCGCCGCCGCGCGGCTTCATAGCGGCGCTCCGGGCGGGGCTCGCGGCAGGGCGTTACGGGCTCATCGCCGAGATCAAGCGCGCCTCGCCGAGCCGCGGTATCATCCGCGCCGATTTCGATCCTTCGGCGCTGGCGCAAGCCTATACGGCGGGGGGCGCCAGCTGCCTCTCCGTGTTGACCGACGCGCCGCATTTCCAGGGGCGTCCTGAATATCTCGTCGCCGCCCGTGCCGCCAGCTCGCTACCGGTCCTGCGCAAGGATTTCATGCTCGATCCCTACCAGATCGTCGAAAGCCGTGCCCTCGGCGCCGATTGCGTGCTGCTCATCATGGCGGCGTTGAGCGATGCCGAGGCGGCTGGACTCGAGGCCGCGGCGCGGCGGTTGGGCATGGATGTTCTCATCGAGGTCCATGACCGCGCCGAGCTCGACCGCGGGCTTCAATTGAAATCGAAATTGATCGGAATTAATAACAGAAATCTCAATACTTTATCGGTCGATCTTGCAACCACAGAGGAGCTCGGGAAGCATCTTCCGGAGGACCGCATCTTGGTCAGTGAGAGCGGTCTCCACACGCCGGAAGACCTCGCCCGCATGGCGCGGGCCGGGGCGCGCTGTTTCCTCGTCGGCGAGTCCCTGATGAAGCAAAACGACGTCGCGGCAGCGACGCGCGCGCTGCTTGCGGCGCCGCACCAGAGCCAGCGCGCAACCGCATGAGCGGCCTCACCCATTTCGATTCAGAGGGACGCGCCGTGATGGTCGATGTCTCGGCCAAGGAGGAGACTGCGCGGATCGCCGTCGCCGGCGGCAGCGTCTTCATGGAGAAGGCGACGATCGAGCTGATCATGGCGGGAGGACTCAAGAAGGGTGACGTGCTATCAGTCGCGCGGCTCGCCGGCATTATGGGCGCCAAACGAACCTCGGATCTCATTCCGCTCTGCCACCCTTTGGCGCTCACCTCGGTTGCCGTCGAGTTGACCTGCGATCCCCGCCGCAACGCGGTCGACATTGTCGCAACCTGCAAGGTTGCCGGCCGCACCGGCGTTGAGATGGAGGCCCTTACCGCCGTCATGGTTGCCGCCCTGACGGTCTACGACATGTGCAAGGCCGTCGATCGCGGGATGACCATTTCCGAGGTGCATTTGCTCAAGAAATCTGGCGGAAAATCCGGCGCTTACGAGGCCAAGCGATGATATCGGTGGAAGAGGCGCTGAACCGCCTCCTGGCACCGCTGAAGGCCCTCGCCGCCGAGCAGGTGGCGGTCTCCGAGGCGCTTGGCCGCGTCGTCGCCGAGGACGTCGTCTCGCGCCGCACCCAGCCGCCCTTTGCCGCGTCGGCGATGGACGGCTACGCCGTGCGTGCCGTCGATGTCGCCCATGTGCCGACCCGCTTGCGCGTCATCGGCAGCATCCCCGCCGGCAGCGCCTTTCCCGGCACCCTGGGTTCACGCGAGGCCGCACGCATCTTTACCGGCGCTCCGGTACCGCACGGCGCCGACACGATCGTCATCCAGGAAGACACATCGCGGGAGGATGACTGGGTCACCGTACGCGAAGGCGCCCCAGTCGGCCGCTATATCCGACCGGAGGGGCTCGATTTCCGGACCGGCGATCTCGGCCTCGCCGCGGGCACCGTGTTGACCGCGCGCGATATCGGCCTCGCCGCCGCGATGAACCGGCCGTGGCTCCAGGTCCGCCGGCGCCCGCGCGTTGCCATCCTGGCGACCGGCGACGAGATAGTGATGCCCGGCGAACCGATCGGCCCGAGCCAGATCGTCAGCTCGAACGGCCTGGCACTCGGCGCTCTGGTTGCCGCCTGCGGTGGCATTCCCGTGCAACTTGGCATCGCCCAGGACGAACCCGCGAGCCTGCAGCGCCTGGCCGACGGCGCCGCGGGCGCCGACATGCTGGTGACCACCGGTGGCGCTTCGGTCGGCGAGCACGATCTCGTACAAAGTGCCCTGGCGGAGCATGGGCTGCAGCTCGATTTCTGGAAAATCGCCATGCGTCCGGGCAAGCCGCTGATGGTCGGGCGCCTCAAGGAGACGCCGATGCTCGGCCTGCCCGGCAACCCGGTTTCCAGCCTGGTCTGCGGCCTGATCTTTCTCAAGCCCGCCCTCGAGACCATGCTCGGCGTCGCGCGCGACGGGCGAACGCAGCCGACTGCCCGGCTCGCTGTGCCGCTTGAAGCCAATGACCGGCGCCAGGATTACCTGCGGGCAAAGAGCCGGCGCGGCGCTGACGGCGAGTTGGAGGTCGAGCCGTTCGCCCGGCAAGACAGCTCGATGCTGTCGCTACTCGCCCAAGCCGATTGCCTGGTTATCCGCCCGCCTCTCGCTGCCGCGGCCCGGCCGGGGGAACGCGTGCCCATCGTTCCCTTTGCCGGCGGCCTGATCGGCATCTGAAAAATAATCCTCGGGAGCAGCTTGACGAGTTCGGCGAACCAAAGTAGAACGCTGCCATTGTTTTTGTTTTGTTCCCGTTCCCTACTCGCTCCGCAGCCGCCGGAGGCACCAATGCTCACGAAGAAGCAATACGAGCTGCTGACTTTCATCAATCGTCGCCTTGCGCAGGATGGGGTATCGCCCTCCTTCGAGGAGATGAAGGACGCGCTTGGCCTGAAGTCGAAATCTGGCATCCACCGCCTGATCAGCGGTCTTGAGGAGCGCGGTTTCATCCGTCGCTTGCCGCACCGGGCGCGCGCTCTCGAAGTGATGAAGCGGCCCGAGGAAATGTCGATCGGCGAGCCCACGGGCACGGCGGGCAATGCGGCCACCGGCCCGCTAACCGGACGCAGCCGTTTCTCGCCGACCGTAATCCGCGGCGATTTCAAGGCGGCCTTGCCTGGCGCACCGACCGCCGCCGAAGCGGAAGCCGTCGAGCTGCCGCTTTACGGGCGGATCGCCGCCGGCACGCCGATCGCGGCGCTGCGCGACCAGGAAACCACTGTCGGCGTCCCCGCGAGCCTGCTCGGCAGCGGCGAGCACTATGCGCTCGAAATTGCCGGCGACAGCATGGAGGACGCCGGCATTCTCGACGGCGACACCGTCGTCATCCAGCGTTGCGACACCGCCGATAACGGCGCCATCGTCGTCGCCCTCGTCGACGACATCGAAGCCACCTTGAAGCGGCTGCGCCGCCGCGGCGCCTCGATCGCCCTGGAGCCGGCGAACAAGGCGTACGAGACCCGCATCTTCGGGCCCGACCGGGTGAAGGTGCAAGGTCGTCTCGTCGGCCTCATCCGTCGCTACTGACCAACGTGCGGCGCGACCGCTCGGCTGGTAGCCCGCGCGGCGTATGTCGCGGGACCCACGGCCGTTCGCCGCGCCAGCCATCGACGGTTTCCACGGTGATCGCATCGGGCGCTAGCCAGATGGCGTGCGCGCCGTCGCGCCAGAGATCGAACCGATCGATCACCGGCACCGCGCCGCGGCATCGCCGTCGCGCCGGCTCGGGGCTGATGACGAGATCGACGCCGCGGCAATCCTCATCGAGCCCCTGCAGATCGCGTAAGAGCGCGACACTGCGGCCATTGGCCCTATAGATGCAGCCGAGCCGGTCGCAGGCAAGCGAACCGTCGGCGCTGACGCCTTCGGCCGGGAAGAGCGCACCAGGCTCGCTTGCCGCCCGCCGCGTCCACGTCTCGAGATTCATCGCCTTGGTCTTGCCGGCGAGCATGTAGCTGCCGTCCGTCGCCAGCGCAGCGATCTGCCGGCCATCGCCGGCGACGATGAGATCCGGCGGGCGGACGAGCGCGATGGCGAGGAGGCCGGCGGCGACCGGCGCCATGCCCCAGAGCCGCCAGCGCGCTTGCCAGATGCACAACCATAGCCCGCCCGCGGTAACCAGCAGCAACCCGGCAAGCGGCATCGCCGGCAACACGACGACAGCGCCCGGCCAGGAGGTGACGCCATGGGCGATGGCGATGATCGCGTCGATGCCCCACCCCATGGCGCCAAGGCCCCACGCCTCGAAGCCGAATGGCATCAGCGCGCACGTCACCATCGCCCACGGCATCACCCAGAAGCCGGTGATCGGCACGGCGATGACGTTGGCCGCGACGGAATAGACGGCAAATCGATTGAAGTGGAAGATCGTGTAAGGCGCCGTCGCTACCGTGCAAATCACCGTCGTCAGCGAGATCCCGAGGGCGTAGAGCGCAATCTTGCCGACCGGCCCCGCTCCGCGATGCCAGCGCGACAGACGCGCCCGATAGGTCTCATAGAAGGCGACCAGCGCGCCGACGGCGGCGAAGGACATCTGAAAGCTCGGCCCGGTGACGCTGATCGGCGCCAGCAGCAGAATGCCGGTCGCCGCGTAGGCGAGCCCGCGCGCCGAGAGCTGCAGGCGATCGACCAGCACGGCGAGCATGACAAGCCCGGTCATGACGAACGAGCGGCGCGACGATACGGTCGCGCCGGACAGGAGCATGTAGGAGAATGTTACCAGCAGCGCGAATGCCGCCGCCCATTTCTTCGTCGGGTAGCGTAGCGACAGCGCCGGAATGAGCGCGAGAAAGGCGCGTATCGCGACGAAGGCGAGTCCCGCCACCATGCCCATGTGCAGACCGGCGATGACGAGGATATGGGCAAGTCCGGCGTCGCGGAACGCCGCTGCATCGGCTTCCGGAATGGCATGCGTCTGACCGGTGATGATCGCCGCCGCAACACCACCGGTACGGCCCGGCAATGCCGCCAGGATACGCTCGGTCATCGTGCTGCGTAGCGCGGCGATCGCAACCCGCCAGCGGGCGGCTCCCTCACCCTCCGCTGCCGCCCGGCGTTCAACCGGTGCGACCGCAAAACCGACGGCGCCGAGTCGATCGAAAAAGGCGCGGCGCTGAAAATCGTAGGCGCCGGGCATGGCCGGCGCCGGTGGCGGATAGAGAATCGCGCGCACCGCAATGAATTCACCGGGCAGCAGATCGTCGCCGCCGCGCGTTGCCTTGAGACGCAAACGAAGCGGCAGATGCGCCGCGTCGAGCCGCTCGATCGTGCGTGGCTCAACGACAATGCGATAGCCCTCGGGCAGCGGATCGAGCTCGACGATGCGGCCCTCGATGCGTACCGGTCCAAGCTGGCGCTCGAGCACTGGTGCGGCGACAAGCCAGGTCTGCAGCTGCGCGTCGGCGAAGCCAATCGCGACGATCACCCCGGCGATGCCAGGTACCAGCAGCGCGGCACGTTTCCGGACGAGCGGCAACAATAGCGCGACACCGACAAACGCGGCGGGTCCGCTCCAGCCCGGCGGCTCGACAGTGAGCATGAAATAGAAGCCGATGCCGCAGCCGAGCAGCGCCGGGATCCACAACGCCCAACGTTCGCGCTCGGCGAGGGCGAGCTCGACGAATGCGGCGGCAAGACGGCACACTGCCGTCCCCGTCGCCAAATCATTGCCCGCATTTTCGCGCGGTGTGGCGCTCTGCCCACTCATGTTGCCGTCCCGTGCTGCATGGCTACTATAGGACAGCGTCGCGCTCGACAGCCAGCCGGCAAATCAATCGCAAGTTGCAAGGCGGTCGCGATCGCCGCTGTCGCCAAGGTTAAGGCTGAGCGGCGGGCCGCGGCGCCAAGACCTCATGAATCTTTGCTGCGAGATCGACGCGCAAAAAAGGCTTGTCGAGAATTGCGAACTCCGTCGTCGGCACCATCTCGGGGTCGCGATGGACTGCCGCATAGCCGGTCGTCAGCAGTACCTTCAGACTGGGATATTGCCGTCCGGCCTCGCGCGCAAGATCGAAGCCGTTGATCCCACCCGGCATCACGATATCGGTGAACAGCAGATCGATCGTTCCGCCGCGCTCCAGGATGGCGAGCGCCTCACGGCCATTCGCCGCGACGATCGTGCGATAACCAAGCGAGCCAAGCATGTTGACGACGGTGTCGAGAACGTTCGGATCATCCTCCACGACGAGGATGGTCTCGCCGCTTCCCGGCCTTTCCGCCTGCGGCGACTTGACGATGGTCGCCGGTATCGCGATTTCGCTCCGCGGCAGGTAGACGCGCACCGTCGTGCCGTGCCCAAGGACGCTCTCGATGGTCGCATAGCCGCCGGATTGGCGGGCGAAACCGTAGACCTGACTGAGGCCGAGGCCGGTTCCCTTGCCGATCTCCTTCGTCGTGAAGAACGGCTCGAACGCCCGCGCGACGGTTTCAGTCGCCATGCCCATCCCCGCGTCGCTGACCGCGAGCATGACGTGTTGGCCCGGACTCGCCTCCGCCATCGCCGCTTCCGCCTCGCCGATCCTGATGTTCCTTGTCTCGATCACTAGAATTCCGCCACCCGGCATGGCGTCGCGCGCATTGACCGCGAGATTGAGAACGGCGGATTGCAGTTGAGCCGGATCGACGAGCGATGGCCAGAGCACCGGATCGGGACGGAAATCGATCTCGACTGCCTCGCCGACCGCGCGGGCAACGAGCAGGCGAAATTCCTGCACCAGCACGTTGAGATCGACCACCTCGGGACGCAGCGCCTGCTGTCGCGAGAACGCCAAGAGCTGAGCGGTGAGCCGCGTGCCACGCTCGGCGGCGCGCTGTGCCGTGTCGATGAGCGGCTGCAAGCTTTGTTCGCCTTTCGTCGCCTCGCTGATGAGATCGAGATTACCGGCAATTGCGGTGAGCAGGTTATTGAAGTCATGGGCGATGCCGCCGGTGAGTTGGCCGACTGCTTCCATCTTTTGCGCCTGCTGCAGAGCCGCCTGCGCCCGTCGCAACGATTCCATCTGCTCGGTGAGGCGCTGATTTGCCAGCTCGAGCGCTCGCGTTCGCTCGATCACCCGCTGCTCGAGCGTCTCGGTCAGCCGTCGTAGGGCCTCCTCGCCAAGCTTGCGCTCGGTCGCGTCGCGCATGATGCCGGTAAAGTAACGGCGCCCCTCGGCGCGCCATTCGGCGATCGAGAGGTCCAACGGGAAGATCGAGCCGTCCCGCCGCCGGCCCTGGACCTCGCGACCGACACCGATGATTTTCGCCTGACCGGTGCTGCGGTAGTCGGCGAGGTATTGGTCGTGCCGACTGAGATCAGGCTCGGGCATCAGCATGCTTACGTTGCGACCGACGACCTCGTCCGCCGCATAAAGAAAGATTTTTTCGGCAGCACGATTGAAGGATTGCACCACGCCGTGCTCGTCGATCACTGCGATCGCGTCGACCGCGGTATCGATGATGGCCCGGTATTTTGCCTCGTCTGTCTGCCGTTGCGCTTCAGCCAGCTTGCGCTCGGTGACGTCGCGCATGATGCCGGTGAAATAGCGGCGCCCGTCAGCCCGCCACTCGGCGATCGAGAGATCCAACGGGAAGATCGAGCCATCCCGCCGCCGGCCCCGGACCTCACGCCCGACACCGATAATCTTCGCCTGGCCGGTCGTGCGGTAATTGGCGATGTACCGATCGTGTTGGCTGTGATCGGGCTCGGGCATCAGCATGCTGACGTTGCGCCCAACGACTTCGTCCGCCGGATAAAGGAAGATCTTCTCGGCGGCGCCGTTGAAGGATTGAACGATGCCGTGCTCGTCGATCACCGCGATCGCATCGACCGCGGTGTCGATGATGGCGCGGTATTTGGCGTCGTCCCCCTGCATTGCCGCGCTGTCTCGGTCTAGCCGCCTTAGGAAGTAAGAGCTGTATTCACTTCCTGCCGCAAATCTGCGGCCCGTATCGGCTTGATCAGCAACTTCCCATACTTGGTTCCCTCGTCGCGCAAGGCGACGGTTTGCTGATGGTATCCAGTGAGGTAAAGCACCTTGATGCGGGGGCGCCGAGTTCGCGCCATCCGGGCCAGGTTGAAGCCGTTCAGCCCTGGCATAATGACGTCGGTCAGCAAGAGATCGAGCGGCTCTCCCTTGTCGAGCACGTCCAGCGCTTCGTTACCGTTTGCTGCCGGGACGATCTCGTGTCCGTCGCCCTCCAGCATGCGCGCGAGCGTATTGCGCACATCCTCGTCGTCATCGACGAGCATGATCTTGGCCATTTTCGAAAGTACTCCACCGCGACAAAAGTAGTTTCAGCCTTAAGATGCTTGTCGATCGCCTCGCCGCCGCCGCGAACGGGATTCGGCACATCGGCTGGGATCGGGCGGGTGCTGACGAGAAGAATATCTCCAGTACAACATCCGAAATAGCTCAGTTGTTTCGCGCGTCCGACGTGTGAGAGCGCAGCCCCATTCAATCGAGCTCCAGTGTTGATGAAGGGATCCCCAATGTTGATGAAGGGATCACGATCATCAAGTCTCCCGCCGAAGCGACGAGAGCGATTCGACAGCCACGGCAGCGCGAAACATCGCAAGGATGCTTGCAGTTTCATGATGAAGTCAATGCACAATTATGAGTTTAAATCGCGCATTCGGGAACCACGCCGAGAAAAAAATTCTGGCGGACGTCCGATTCAGAGCTGCTTCCGCAGAAACTTGGAGGGCTTGAATTTCACCGTCTTGCTTGCGCGAACCATGATCTTGGCACCGGTCCTGGGATTGGTGCCGGCGCGGCGGCGACGGGTCGTCACCACCCGGAAGGTGCCGAAGCCGCTGATCTGCAGAGTTCCCGTCTTCCGCAATTTGATTTTCATGGCTGCGAGCGCTGCCGCTGCCGCCTTGTTCGACGTGGCGACCGTGCAGCCGGTCGTCGCGCGGATCGCGTCGGCAATTGTTGCCTTCGACATCCTGCTTGGTGCTCCGATGCGGCATTGATTGCTGCGCCCCGCCATCGGGAACACGACAGACCACGATACGGCCTAGCAGACCGCATCGCGGCGGTCGTTGATGTGGATCAAGCCCCGCACCCGCCCGCCATGACGTGCGGCCGGCGATATGCTACACACCCGCCTCCCGCAGCAGTCCGCAATGCTCCGAACGCAATCGATGCCAGTCACTGTCCGCTTCGCGCCCTCGCCCACCGGATATCTCCATATCGGCGGCGCCCGCACGGCGCTGTTCAACTACCTCTTCGCCAAGCATCATGGCGGAACGTTTCGCCTGCGCATCGAGGATACCGACCGCGAACGCAATACGCCCGAAGCGGTGACCGCCATTCTCGACGGGTTGCGCTGGCTCGGCATCGAATGGGACGGCGAGCCCGTCTATCAATTCCCGCGCGCCGCCCGCCATGCCGAGATCGCTCGCCAGCTGCTCAGCGAAGGCAAGGCTTATCATTGCTACTGCTCGCCGGCCGAGCTCGAGGAGATGCGCGCCAAGGCCAAGGCGGAGGGTCGCTCGGCGGTCTATGACGGCAGGTGGCGCGATCGCGATCCCAAGGATGCGCCGCCCGGCGTCGCGCCGGTCATTCGCCTGCGCGCGCCCCGCAGTGGCGAGACCATCATCCGCGATCGCGTCCAGGGCGACATCACGATCGCCAACGAGCAGCTTGACGACATGGTTTTGTTGCGTGCCGACGGCTCGCCGGTATACATGCTCGCGGTCGTCGTCGACGACCATGACATGGCGATAACCCACGTCATTCGCGGCGTCGAGCACCTCAACAACGCGGCGCGGCAGATGCAGCTGATCGAGTCGCTCGGCTGGCAGGTTCCGGTCTACGCTCACATTCCGCTGATCCATGGCGCCGACGGCGCCAAGCTGTCGAAGCGCCATGGCGCGCTCGGCGTCGAGGCCTATCGCGAGATGGGCTATCTGCCCGAGGCCTTGCGCAACTACCTCATGCGCCTCGGCTGGGCACATGGCGACGATGAGATCATCAGCACCGAGCAGGCGATCGAGTGGTTCGATCTCGACGGCATCGGCCGCTCGCCGGCGCGCTTCGATTTTGCCAAGCTCGACAGTCTCAACGGCCACTACATCCGCTCGGCGGGCGATGCTCGCCTGGTCGAGCTTCTGCTGCCTCGGCTGGCGAAATTGCTCGACCACGCCGTCGACCCGGCAGGGCGTGAGCGTCTTCGTGCCGGGCTGGCCGGACTGAAGCCACGGGCCAAGACGCTCGTCGAGCTCGCCGAGAAAGCCCGCTTCTATGTTGCAGCGCGGCCATTGCCGCTCGATGACAAGGCGCGCGGGTTGATTGCCGACGGCCGCGAGCTCTTGTCCGAATTGTCCAATGCGATTGCCGGCACGGATTGGTCCGCGGAATCGCTTGAGACCTTCGTCCGTCGCTTCGCCGAGGCGAGAGGTGAGAAGCTTGGCGCCGTCGCCCAGCCGTTGCGCGCCGCGCTCACCGGCTCGACCTTGTCGCCCCCGGTTTTCGAGGTGATGGCGGCGCTCGGCCGCGAGGAAACGCTGGGGCGTATCGCCGACGCCCTGCAGGCCACCGCGATGTGAGCGGGATGGCTATCGGGCTATTTGATAATTAACCGGGACCGTCCTATTCTGCCGGGCGCTTTCTTTTTGCAGCGCAGCGAAACCATCAGCCAGGATCAAAACCCATGGATGGCAAGAGTGCTTCGGGCAATACGGGGGTCAATCAGACGATGACGCTGACCGACCACACGACTGGCAACGCCTGGGATTTCCCGATCATGTCGGGGACGATCGGGCCGAGCGTCGTCGACGTCCGAAAGCTCTACGATACCACCGGCTATTTCACCTTCGATCCCGGCTACACCTCGACCGGCAGTACCCAGTCCAAGATCACCTATATCGACGGCGACAAGGGCGAGTTGCTCTACCGCGGCGTCCCGATCGAGGAGCTCGCCGAGCACAGCGACTTCATGGAGGTTTGCTACCTGCTGCTCAACGGCGAATTGCCGACCGCCGCCGAGAAGAAGAAGTTCGAGCGCGACATCACGCTGCACACCATGGTGCATGAGCAGATCAGCACCTTCTTCCGCGGCTTCCGGCGCGACGCCCATCCGATGGCGGTGATGTGCGGCGTCGTCGGCGCCCTCGCCGCTTTCTATCATGATTCGACCGATATCCATGATGCGCGGCAGCGCATGATCGCATCCTATCGCATGATCGCCAAGATGCCGACGATCGCCGCGATGGCATACAAATACAGCGTCGGCCAGCCCTTTGTTTATCCGAAGAACGCGCTGAACTATGCCGAGAATTTTCTCCACATGATGTTCTCGGTGCCGTGCGAGGAATACAAGGTGAACCCGGTCCTCGCCGCCGCCATGGACCGCATCTTCATCCTGCACGCCGATCACGAGCAGAACGCCTCGACCTCGACGGTGCGCATGGCGGGCTCGTCGGGCGCCAACCCCTTTGCCTGCATCGCCGCCGGCATCGCCTCGCTGTGGGGTCCGGCGCATGGCGGCGCCAACGAGGCCGTCCTCAAGATGCTGAACGAGATCGGCACCAAGGACCGCATTCCGGAGTTTCTCAAGCGCGTCAAGGAGAAGGACGGCCACACCAGGCTCATGGGATTCGGTCACCGCGTCTACAAGAACTACGATCCGCGCGCCCAGGTGCTGCGCAAGAGCTGCCACGAGGTGCTCGATGAGCTCGGCGTGCGCGACGAGCCACTGCTCGACCTCGCGATGGAGCTCGAGCGCATCGCGCTGGAGGATCCCTATTTCGTCGACCGCAAGCTCTATCCCAATGTCGATTTCTACTCGGGCATCATCCTGCGGGCGATGGGCATCCCGATATCGATGTTCACCGTGCTCTTCGCGATCGCGCGCACCGTCGGCTGGGTTGCGCAGTGGAACGAGATGATCGAGGACCCGATGCAGAAGATCGGCCGGCCGCGCCAGCTCTATACCGGCCATACGCGGCGGCCTTATGTTCCTCTCGGCAAGCGTGGCTAACCAACCTTCATCTCGGTTCGGCGCATCTGGCAGCGCCGCCGAGCACCCGGATGCCGCGCCGGCACGGGTCGGCGGATCGGCATCGCTGCATCCGCCGCCCGCCGCCAACGACAACAAGGCGCCGCTATTGCAGAAGCTGCGGCGCCTCGTTTTCGCCACCGTGGCCGCGCTCGCCGTCGCCTGGCTCTTCTGGGTCGGTCTCTTGCGCTGAGCGCAGGAAGCCATTGCCGTCCGTCGAGCAAGCCGCTATAAAACCGCTCTCGGGGACGCAGGCTCCCCGTTAGACGATGCCGTCCAAGCTCTGCTTCACCACCGCCGTTGGCGGAACGGGAGGCGCTGTGGACGACCGCAACTCACCAGACGTATCGAATCTATCGCGCAGCATTTCTCCGCTGCCGCTCCTCGCCGATCATTCGGGCGCGCGACCCCGCTTGCGCCACGATAGAGGAGAAATGCGATGACCGGCCGCGAAACCATTCTCTTTGTCTGCCTGCACGCCTCGGCGAAGAGCCTCATTGCGATGGAATTCTTCAATCGGTTGGCGACCGAGCAGGGCGTGCAGCTACGCGCATTGTCGGCCGGAACGGAGCCCGACGATGCGGTCCCCCCGGACGTCGTCGCCGGCTTGGCCGGTGATGGTTTCGACGTCGCCGATCGCAAACCGCTGGCCCTGACGCGCGCGCTGGTTGCCGGCGCTCTCGCCGTCATTTCGTTTGGGCCGCATGTCGATGCACCGGGCGCGGTGCCGGTTACTCATTGGGACGACATGCCGGCTGTGAGCGACGATTACGCCCACGCGCGTGACGCCATCCGCTCTCGCGTCGAAGCGCTTTTCGCGGAAGTGGCGGGGGTCAACGCTGCGCGAGGAGCCGCATCGTGATGCGATCGGCAGCGAGGGTCCTCGGGACCCTCGTATTGCTTGGCCTTCTTGTCATGCCGCGAGATGCCGTCTCCGAAGACTACACGATCGATCTGCGAAGCGCTCATGTCGGCAATCTTCCGGACGGTTTCGTTCCGGCGCTGACCGGTCGAGGTGGCCCGACGCTATGGACGGTTCAAAACGATCCGACGGCACCCGGCGGAAAGGTTCTGGCCCAGACAAGCGCCGAGCCGACCGACTACCGATTTCCGCTGCTGATCGATCGCAACCTGTCGGCCAAGAACCTTGTTCTAACGGTGCGCTTCAAGCCGGTTTCGGGCCGCGTCGATCGGGCGGCCGGTTTGGTCGCACGGCTGAAGGACAAGGACAACTACTACGTCGTTCGCGCCAATGCGCTCGAAGACAATGTCCGGCTCTACAAGGTCGTGAAGGGCGAACGTCGGCAATTTGCCGGCGCCGACGTGAAAGTCGTCAGCGGTCAGTGGCAGGAGCTCGGCCTCAAACTCGAGGGCAACCAGTTCGAGATTTCGCTCAACGGTCACGCCATCTTCACGGCACGCGACGACACCTTCGCGGATTCCGGTAGCATCGGGCTATGGACGAAGGCCGACAGTGTCACCTACTTCGCCGATCTGTCGGCGAGAATCCTGCCTTGAGCGCCACCTCCGCGTCATGGCAAGACGGCGCGAGCGGCAGCGACAGCCGCCGCTCTCCGATCTTCGTACGCTACAGCCGGTCGACGAGCTCGATCTTGTAGCCGTCCGGGTCCTCGATGAAGGCGATGACCGTGGTGCCGCCCTTGACCGGTCCGGCGGGGCGCGGGACCTTGACGCCGGCGGCGACGAGCTTCTCGCAGATGCCGTAGATGTCGTCGACGCCGATGGCGAGATGGCCGAAGGCGGTGCCCAGATCGTAGGGCTCGACGCGGTCCCAATTGTGGGTGAGCTCGACCACCGTTGCGTCCTTTTCGTCGCCATAGCCGACGAAGGCGACGGTATAGCGGCCGGTCTCGTTGTCGCTCCGGCGGCTCAATTTCATGCCGAGCAGCCTGGTGTAGAAATCGATCGATTTCTCGAGATCGCGCACCCGGATCATCGTGTGCAGCATGCGTGCCTTGCCGACGATCGGCTTGCCGCTGGCGGGCTTTTCGGCGGTTCTGGTATCCATTTCCTCTCGCTCCTCCTTGATCAATTCCCTGGCAACGCTGGCGCCAGACGCCGCGCCTTCATAACGGCGAGCACATCGTCGGCCGCTCGCAGGCTCGGGGCGAGGTCGCCTTGGCCGAGACGCGCCAAGCTCTCGCGGTAAGCCATGCGCTGCGCCGCTCGGGCCGCCTCGTCGCTCAGCAGATGCTCGAGCGCCGAGCTTAGCCTTTCCGGCGTGCATTCCTCCAGCAGCAATTCGGGTACCACGAGACGGTCGAGGAGGACATTGACGAGATTGGTGAATCGCGCCTTGACGAGGCGCCGCGCCAACCAGCCAGTGACCGCGTTCATCTTGTAGGCGATCACCGCAGGCAGTCCGGCCAATGCCAGCTCGAGCGCTACCGTACCGGAAGCTGCCAGGGCGACGTCGCTCGCAGCGAAGGCGTCGAACTTCTCCGCCGCGCCACGAATAATCATCACCTTGAGCGGCCACGATCGCGTCATCTCGGCAACCGCGTCGGCGACCAGCTCGATCGTCGGCAGGACCACGATCAGTCCCGGGCGGCGACGCAATAGCTCCTCGATCGCTCGGCGAAAGATCGGTAGCAGCCGGCGCACCTCGCCGTGCCGACTGCCGGGTAGCAGGCACAACACTTGCGCCCCTTCGGCTATGCCGTACCGACGGCGAAAGGCGGCACCGTCGCCGCGCTCGGCGCCGCTCTCGAGCACCGGATGGCCGACATAGTGGCAGGAGAGGCCGACCGCGGTGAAGTAGGGCGGCTCGAACGGCAGCAGCGCCATAAGGTGGTCATACCAGCGGACTATCTTGCGCGCCTTCGCCGCACGCCAGGCCCAGACCATCGGCGCTACGTAATGGATCAGCGTGACCCGCTCGCCGCGCCGGCGCAAACGCTCGGCGACCCGCCAGGTGAAGCCGGAGCTGTCGATGGTAATGACCGCGGCAGGCCGCAGCGCAACGACCGCATCGGCGGTCTCGCGGACACGGCGCAGGATCCGGCGGGCCCGCGGCAGAACCTCGGCGATGCCCATGATCGCCAGCTCGTCGAGCGGCACCAGCGAGCGCAGCCCCTGCCCCGCCATGCGCTCGCCGCCGATGCCGGCGAAACGGATCGCGCCGCCGGTGCGCGCTTTGAGCGCCGCCATCAACGCGCCGCCCAGCACGTCGCCCGATGGCTCGCCAGCGATGATGAAGATCAGCGGTGCGGCGTCGTCCCGAGCCATGCCGGCCGGCTCAGCCTGGCTCGACGCCGATGATGAAGAGGCCGGCCTCGTCCGCCGCCGCGATGACGCCGGCGCGATCGACGATGATCGTAGAGCCGGCCTCGATAGCGATGCCGCGCAGCCCGGCGGCGCGGGCTGCGGCGATGGTGCAGACGCCGATGGTCGGCAGATCGGCGCGCCGCTCCTGATTCGGTTTGGCGATCTTGACGAGGACGCCACCCGGTCCGGCGCGGCCGAGCTCGCGGCAACGCGCGAGCAGCGCATCGGTCCCCTCGATCGCCTCGACCCCGAGCACGAGTCCCTGTTGGATGACGACCGACTGGCCGATATCGAGCGCGCCAAGCGTCTGAGCGACCAGACGCCCGTGCGCAATGTCGGCACGCGCCTGTTCGTCCGGGACCACGCGGCCGAGGACGCCGCTCGGCGCCAGGGCGCCGGCAAGAATGCTATCCGCGCCAACGACCTTGAAGCCCTCGCCCTCGAGCTCGGCGATGACCGCGGCGAGCAACCCGTTGTCGCCGAGCGCGCGATAGCCGATGCGCGCAAAGAACTTTGCCGCGCGCCAGTCCGGCCGCAGCGACGTGACGGTCGGCCGTTTCAGTGCACCCGCGAAGACGAGCTCATCGACGCCAGCCTCGCGCAGCAGGCGAAAACCCTCACCGGCGGCACCGAGCCGGATGGTGGCGTGCGGCACATCGGCGAGGATGGCGGGGTCGGCCTCACCCATGAAGGCGAGAACGAAGAAGTCGCGATCGGCTTCGCGACAGGCCTCGATGATTCGGCGGGGCAATTCGCCCGCACCCGCCAGGATGCCGAGCCTACCCACCGTTTCCCTTCACGCGCTCGCCTGGCTGGCAGATTGCCCGGCTCGAATCGGCACGAATGAAATCGATGATGTCCCTGACCGGCCTGAATTCCGCAAAGCGCTCCGCCACCTCGTCGACGCGTTCGCTCAGCGTGCCGGCGTCGGCGAAAAGCAGCTGGAAGGCATTGCGCAGTGCCTGAATCTCCTCGCGCGAGAATCCGCGACGCTGCATGCCGACGATGTTGACGCCGGAGAGCCGAGCGCGGTCACCCATCACCGAGCCGTAAGGGATGACGTCGCGCTCGACGCCCGACATGCCGCCGATCATCGCGTTCTGGCCGATGCGAACGAACTGATGGACCGCCGAAAGCCCGCCGAGAATGACGTAGTCGGCAACCACGACGTGGCCGGCAAGCGTCGCGTTGTTCGCCATCACCACATTGTCGCCGACCTGGCAATCGTGTGCGACATGCGCGCCGACCATGAACAGGCAGCGGTCTCCGACGCGCGTCACCATGCCGCCGCCGGTGGTGCCCGGATTCATCGTGACGTGCTCGCGGATGACATTGTCGCGACCGATGACGAGCTGCGATGCTTCGCCGGCGTATTTCAAGTCTTGCGGCTGGTGGCCGATAGAGGCGAAAGGGAAGATCCGCGTATTAGCGCCGATCGTCGTCCGCCCGGCGACGACTACATGCGCATGCAGCGTCACGCCGTCAGCCAGCGCAACGTCACCGCCGACATGACAGTAAGGACCGATTGCCACGGTATCGTCGAGCCTGGCTCCCGGCTCGACGATGGCCGTCGGATGGATTTGCGCCATGCTTGCTAACCGGCCTCAGGCGTCCATCAGCATAGCGGCATAGGTCGCCTCGGCGACCAGATGGCCCTCGACATGCGCCCGGCCGATGAACTTCCAAACGCTGAGGCGGTTGCGTTGCTTGGCAACGTGAACGCGCAGCGTGTCGCCGGGTACCACCGGCCGCCGAAAACGCGCGCTGTCGACGCTCATGAAGTAGACGAGCTTGCCTTCCGCCGCCCGGCCGATCGTCTGCACGACGAGGACGGCGGCAGTCTGCGCCATCGCCTCGATGATGAGGACGCCGGGCATCACCGGACGCTGGGGAAAATGACCGGCGAAATAGGGCTCGTTGATCGTCACGTTCTTGATCCCCACGGCGCTCTCGTCCGGCACGATCTCGACCACACGGTCGATCATCAGGAACGGGTAGCGGTGCGGGATCATCGCGCGGATCCGCTCGATGTCGAGATCAGGCACGCGGCCCTGCTGGCTGGCCGTATCCATCTATTCGCCCTTCTTCTGCGCGAGCCGCTTCAGCACCGCGACGCCACGCCAAAATTCCTTCGACGGCGACGCCGGGAAACCACATACCGTCTCGCCCGGCGCGATATCGCGAAAGACACCGCTATGTGCCGCCGCCCGCGCCCCTTTGCCCAACGTCAGATGGCCGGCCAACCCGGCCTGCCCGCCGATCATGACAAAGTCGTCAAGCTTGGTGCTGCCCGAAATCCCAACCTGGGCGACGATCACGCAACACCGACCAATGACGACGTTGTGCCCGATTTGCACCAGATTATCAATCATCGTGCCGTCGCCAATGATCGTATCCGGCCCGGCTCCACGGTCGATCGTGCTATTGGCGCCGATCTCGACGTCGTTGCCGATCGCACTCGGCCCAGTTGCGCTACCGGGAGCTGACCCGCCGGGTCGGGCGCGAGGCCGAACCCTTCCTGACCGATACGGACATCCGGCAGGATGCGCACGCGTTGCGGCCCAGCCGTCGCGAGCCAAGCTACGTCATGCAGCGTCAGAGCACGATCGCCACCGGCCGCGATTTCCGCGCCAGTCCGGTCGGCAAGTTCGCCGAGCGTAAAGGGTCCGACCGGCGCGAAGAAGCGCGGATCGGCCATCTGCTATTGTTTCTTCTTGGGCGTGTTGGCCGCCGGCTTGGCAGGGGTGGCCGCCCCCGCGGGCGTCGCGTTCGCCGGCGGTCGATCGAAACTCACCGTCACCGCCGGCAGCTTGTCGTCGAGCCGCTTGATGACCTCGTCGCTGACATCGAAATGCGTGTCGAACATGACCACGGTCGACTTGTTGAGGACGAGATTGGCGCCCCGCTCTTTGGCGAGATCGGCGACGACCTGGAGCATCGCGTATTCGACCTTGCCGATCGCGGCACGCTGGCTCTCGGAGAGATTCTGTTGCGCCTCCTGCGCCCGCTTGCGCGCCTCGTTCACGCGCTGGTCGAATTCCTTCACCTTCAGGGCGAAGGCATCCTGCGCGAGGATCGCCTGCTGGCGCTGCAGGTCCTGCTGCGCCGCGGACAAGTCCTGATCCTGCTTCGAGATGTTCTTCTGATAGGTGGAGACCTGCTGCTGCATCTGCGATTGGATCGTCTTGCCGGCCTTGGACTCCTCGAGCACACGCTGAGTATCGACTACGACGACGACGATGGACTGCGCCGGCGGCGGATCCGCGGCGAGGACCGGAAGGCTGGCCGCGATCATCCACGCGGCGATTGTCACTGCCACCGGATAGCGGCGGAAAACTACGGGCATCTAGAACCTCGTGCCAAAGCCAACGCGGAAAAATTCCCTCTTGTCGAAGGATTGCTTGAGAATTGGGTAAGCGACGTCGAGCCGGATCGGGCCGAGCGGCGATTTCCACGACACGCCGGTACCGCTCGATAGGCGCGGCTCCGCCGACGTGGAGCCCTTGACGACCGAGGTATTCGCTGTCGTCCCGCCGAGATCTATGTTGAACAGGCTACCAACATCGGTGAAGACGCGACCCGATAAGCCGAGTTCCTCAGGCAAGCCGAGCGGGAAGGAGAGCGTCGCCGAGGCGACATAGTAATCGTTGCCGCCGAGGGCATCGCCGGTGCTGGTGTCGCGCGGCCCGATGCCCGCAGTGGCAAAGCCGCGCAGATTGTCACCGCCGACGAAGAAGCGGTCCTGGATGCGCACATCCTGACCAAGTCCGCGGATGTCGCCGAACTCCGCCGTGGTGCTCACCACCCATTCCGGAGCGACCGGGTAGTACCAACCGCCCGAAATCTTGTTGCGCGTATAGCGGACGCTACCGCCAAGTCCCGCACCATCGTCCCCGAGCGAAAGGAAATAGCCGTCGGTCGGATCGATCCGGCTGTCGCGCCTGTCATAGAGCAGAACCTGACCGACCGCCGAGGTCACTCGCGAACCCGCCTGCTGCCGAATGAACGTCGAAGCGGCGGTGGAGACATCCGTGATGTCGTCCGTCCGAAGCGTATAGCGCAAGGTCTGCCGCAGCGGCTCGCTGATCTGATAGCCAGCGCGAAGCGCGGCCCCGAGGGTGAACTGGTTATAGGTGGCATCGATCTGATTCTTCTGATCGATCTGGAAGATGTCGAAACCGGCGGCGATGTTGCGATCGAGGAAATACGGCTCGGTGAAGCTGAGATCGACCTGCTGTGCACGCTGCGAGAGGGTGAGCCCGATGCGCAAATCCTGGCCCTTGCCGAGCAGATTGCGCTCCCGCAGGCTGATATCGCCGATAACGCCGTCAGTCGTCGAAAATCCGCCGCCAATCGACAATTCACCGGTCGACTGCTCCTCGACCTCGACCGCGATGACGGTACGGTCAGGTGCGCTCCCTGGCGTGTTGTTGACGTCGACCTTCTTGAAGAAACCGAGATTCTGAATCCGCTGCTTCGAGCGCCTCACTTTCGAGGTGTTGAAGGCGTCGCCCTCGACCAGTCGGATTTCGCGTCGCACCACGTAGTCGAGCGTGCGCTGATTGCCGACGATATCGATGCGCTCGACGAAGACGCGAGGCCCTTCCTGGATGTCGAAGGTCACATCGATGGTGTGGGTGTCGCGGTGCCGGGTTACCCGCGGCTGGATGTCGACGAAGGCGTAGCCCTTGTCACCGAGCGCGTCGGTCAACTTGGTGATCGTCTTCTCGACGTCGTCGGCATTGTACCAGTCGCCTTCGGCAATGTTGACCAGCGGCGACAAATCGCTCGCGTTAAGGTCCTTGATCTTGCTCTCGAGGTCGACCTTGCCGAAATGATAGCGATCGCCTTCATCGACGGTGAAGGTGACGAAGAACCCGTCACGCGCCGGCGTCAGTTCGGCAATCGCCGAGACGACGCGGAAATCGGCGTAGCCCTGTGACAGATAAAACTTGCGCAGCAGTTCGCGATCGTAGGTCAAGCGATCGGGATCGTAGGTGTCGTCGGTGGTCAGGAAGCGATACCACCGGCTCTCCCGCGTCTGGATTACCTCCTTGAGCTTGCCCGAGCTGAATTGCCGCGCCCCGACGAAATTGATACTCGAAATTCCCGTCACCGCGCCCTCGTCGATCTCGAAGACGAGGTCGACGCGATTCTGATCGAGCGGAATGACCTTGGGATCGACGCTGGCGGCAAAGCGGCCGCTGCGGCGATAGAGGTCGAGCAGGCGCTTCACGTCGGCCTGCACCCTCGACCGCGTATAGACGACGCGCGGCCGCAGTTGCAGCTCGGCGGTCAGCGCCGCTTCATCGAATTTGTGGTTTCCCTCGAAGGCGATGCGATTGATGATAGGATTCTCAACGACACGGATGATCAGCACGTCGCCATCGCGTCGCAGCGTTACGTCGGCGAAGAGGCCGGTGGCGAACAGCGCCTTCAGCGATTTGTCGACGCGCTCGTCATTGAAGGGATCGCCGGGTTGCACCAGCAGGTAGGAGCGGACCGTTTCCGGCTCTATGCGTTGAGTACCCTCAATGCGTACCTCGCGCACAGTCCCACCGCCCTCGAGCTGCGCCAAAGCCGGCAGGCCGAGCAGCATCAATCCCGACAGTATCGCCGCGCATAACCAGCGGCGTGCCGACCAGCCCATCAAGACCCGCAATAAATCCCCCAAACGTTCGATCCGCTTTCGGGTTACAACGCCGCCGACCTGGTCCACGAAGCGTAGAGATGCACCAGATCGTTCCAGGTCGCAAAGACCATCAGCGTCAACACCAGCGCCAGACCGATCCGGAAACCATATTCCTGGGCCCGCTGGCCGAGTGGCCTGCCGCGAATCGCCTCCGCGACATAAAACAGCAAGTGCCCCCCGTCAAGGACGGGGATTGGGAAAAGGTTGATGAGGCCGAGGTTGACCGATAGCACCGCCATGAACCAGACGATTGCGACGATGCCGCCTTGCGCCACCTCGCCCGACATCTGGGCGATGCGCAGCGGCCCGCCGAGCTCGTCGGTGGTGCGTGCGCCGACGATCATCTGCCAGATTGCCTTCAGCGTGCCAGACGACAGGTTCCAAGTCTCCTCGACGGCCCGCCAGGCAGCGCTCGCCGGATCGTGCCGCACGTATTCGACGCCGCTGCGCCCAATTCCCAGCAAGCCGATTCGGTGCACGTTCCCGAACCGATCGGTCCGCTCGGTCATCTGCGGCGTCACATCGAGGGTGATGTCCTGTCCATCGCGATGTACCACGATCCGCATCGGTGCGCCGCCATTGAGGGCGACGGCCTGCTGAACATCCTCGAAGCGCTGGATCCGGCTGCCATCGATCTCGGTGATCGTGTCCCCGGGCTTGATGCCCCCGCGCTCGGCTGCGCTACCCGCCTGCACTTGGCCGACATCGGGCGGCGTGAAGGGTTGCCCGACGGTGGAGAACAGCGCGGCGAGCAGGACGATGGCAAAGAGGAAATTCGCCACCGGTCCGGCAGCGACGACGGCGACGCGCTGGGAGAGGCGCTTGTGATGGAAGGAGACGGCACGATCCGCCTCGCTCATCACCTCGAGCGCGCCCGAGGGCAGCGAGCTGGCGTCGGCGTCGCCATACATCTTGACGTAGCCGCCGAGCGGCACCGCGCTGAGTTTCCAGCGCGTCCCCGCCCGATCGAACCAACCGAAGATCTCCGGACCGAAGCCGATCGAGAAGACTTCGATCTTCACGCCATTTCGGCGCGCGACCAGATAGTGACCGAGCTCGTGCACGAAAACGAGCACCGTCAGAACGATGAGAAACGGGATGATGTAGCCGAGCCCGCCCGTGAGAATACTCATGAGATCCATTGCCTTAAATCGCCGTTACCTTAAATGGCCCGCGCCATGCCGGCAGACCCGATCAGCCCGCCGGCAACCTCGCGCGCCTCTTTGTCGAAATTGTGGACATCATCGAAAGTCGAAAGACCAGTGTCATCGAATGATGCCAGCGTGCGCTCGACGAGACGCGCGATATCGAGATAGCCGATCATCCGGTCGAGGAAGGCCTGCACGGCGATCTCATTGGCGGCATTGAGGATAGTTGGGCATCCGCCGCCTTGTTGCAAGGCATTGCGCGCGAGACGGAGCGCCGGGAAGCGCTGCTCGTCGGGCGCCGCGAAGGTCAGTCGGCCGAGGGCGGCGAGATCGAGCGGCGGCGTCGGCGCCGCCATCCGGCCCGGCCAGGCCAGCGTGTGGGCGATCGGCGTGCGCATGTCCGGGGAGCCGAGCTGGGCCAGCACCGAGCCATCGCGATAGACCACCATGCCGTGCACGATCGACTGCTGGTTGATCAGAATCTCGATCTGCCGCTCCGGCAGGCCGAACAGATGATGCGCCTCGATCAGCTCGAGCCCCTTGTTCATCATGGTCGCCGAATCGACCGAGATCTTGGGACCCATGCTCCAATTCGGATGCTTGATCGCCTGCTCCGGCGTGACGTGGCCGAGCGCGTCGTAGGGCAGCTCGCGGAAGGGCCCGCCGCTGCCGGTCAGAACGATGCGATCGATCGCCGCGACGTGGTTGCCCTCGAAGACCTGGAAGATGGCGTTGTGCTCGCTGTCGACCGGCAGCAGCGTCGCCCCGTGCCGCTTCACCTCGGCCATGAAAAGCGCGCCGGCGCAAACCAGAACTTCCTTGTTGGCGAGCGCCACGATGGCGCCGCGGCGGATCGCCGCCAAGGTCGGCGCGAGGCCGGCCGCCCCGACGATCGCCGCCATCACCCATTCGGCCGGCCGCGCGGCGGCCTCGACGACCGAGGCGGCGCCGGCGGCGGCCTCGACTTCGCTGCCGGCCAGTGCCGACTTGAGGGCGCCATAAAGGCTCGGCTCGGCAATCACGGCAAGACGCGCGCCGAGCCGGCGCGCCTGCGCGGCCAGCAGCTCGACATTGCGGTGCGCGGTAAGCGCCTCGACGACGAAATCCTCCCGCTGCCGCTCGATCAGATCGATGGTGTTGCAGCCGACCGAGCCGGTGCTGCCGAGCACAGTCACGCGGCGCGGCATGCCGCCCTCGCCGTGCGTCGAGGATCCGGTCATCGCCATGTCAGCACGCTGCCGCCGCCGCACAGGGTGAGCAGCGCCACCGTCGGGATCACCGCAAGCATCCCGTCGAGCCGATCGAGCAATCCGCCGTGCCCGGGAATGAGGGCGCTCGAATCCTTGACGCCGAAATGCCGCTTGGCGATCGACTCGGCGAGATCGCCGACTTGCGCGACGACGGCAAGAAGCCCGCTCAGCAGCAGCAGCGGGCCGCGGTGATCCGACTGAAGCAGCAGGCCGGTGACGCCGCCGACCGCGACCGCGCAGACGATACCGCCGACCAGGCCGGACCAGGTTTTGTTGGGGCTGAAGCGCGGCGCCAGGCGCGGCCCGCCGAAGCTGCGGCCGGCGACGAAAGCGCCGATATCGGTCGCCCACACGATGGCCAGTATCCACAAGGTTGTCGCGCGGCCGGCGTCGCGGTCGAGCGCCAGCCAGATCAGCGCGATCGACGGCAAGGCGATCCACAACGTGCCGCAGCCGAGCAGCACCGGCGCGAAGCCGCCGCGGCCCGACACCGCGACGGCGGCGCTGCCGAGCACGGCGATGGCGACGGCAAGGCGCGGCAAGTCGAGCGTCGCCGCGATCACGGCGGCGACGACAACGGCGACGACCGCCGCGACGATCGCGTTGCCGCCGACCTTGCCGATGCGGCACAAGCGCGCCCACTCCCAGGCCATCAGCCCGCCGGCAATGGCGACGACCAGCGAGAGCAACGGCGGCCCGAACCAGGCGGCAGCAAGGCCGATCGGCGC
>WNFC01003126.1_pt1 | contig 31343 bp, 30 predicted proteins | sample 5400541 | NCBI WGS metagenome assembly WNFC01 (sample SAMN13153342, study PRJNA577476) | soil metagenome | isolation source: 120 cm saprolite under Douglas fir tree site 2 hole 2 replicate 1 | place: USA:California | collected 2015-04-18
GCCGTTCGATGACGCCGGCGACGCCGCCTATTTCGGCGCGGTCAATCGCGGCAAGCAGGCCTTCGGCCTCGACCTATCGCGGCCGGAAGGACGGGCCGTGCTCGAGGCGCTGCTGGCCAAGGCCGACGTCCTGATCGAGAATTTCCTTCCCGGCACGATGGAGCGCTGGGGCCTCGGCTACGAGGACGTGCTGTCGGGGCGCTATCCGCGCCTGGTGTACTGCGCCATCTCGGGTTTTGGCGCCGATGGACCGTTGGGCGGCCTGCCCGGCTACGACGCCGTGCTGCAGGCGATGTGCGGGCTGATGAGCATCAACGGCACACCCGAATCGGGCGCCGTGCGCGTCGGCATTCCCATCGTCGACTATGTGACCGGCTACAACGCGCTCACCGGCATTCTGCTCGCCTTGTCGGCGCGCCGCGAGACCGGCAAAGGCCAGAAGGTCGAGGTCGCGCTGTTCGATACCGCGCTCAGCCTTCTCGTCCCGCATGCCGCGAACTGGCTGTGTTCGGGCAAGACGCCGGGCCGCCTCGGCAGCGCCCATCCCAATATCGCGCCCTACGACAAGTTCTCGGCCGGCGACGGCGAGGTCTTCCTCGGCATCGTCAATGACGGGCAGTTCAGGCGCTTCTGCCGGCAGGTCAAGCGCGAGGACCTGCTGGACGATCCGTGTTTCGCAAGCAACGCCGCACGGCTGCAGCATGTCGATGCGCTGCGGTTGGAGATCGAACGCACGCTGGCCGGCTTCAAGGTCGAGGAACTCTGCCGCGACCTGATGCGCAACGGCGTGCCGGCGGGCGCCGTCAACACCGTACCGCAGGCATTCGCACAACCTCACGTCGCCCATCGCCAGATGCTGATGGAAAAGGACGGACGGCGCGCGCCCGGCATTCCGGTGAAGCTCGGCCGCACGCCGGGCCGGCCGGGGCTGCGGCCGCCGCGTTTCGGCGAGCATGCGCGAGTGGTCCTGGCCGAGGCCGGGTTCGATGACGACGCGATCGGGAGGCTGTTCGCGTCGGGCGTCCTCGCCCCATCGATCCAACAACAAGGCGATCACAAGGAGAGGAAACAATGACCCTGAAAGCCATGGCCTGCGCCCTGGCCGTGCTGGCCGGCGTGACGGCCGGCACGGCGGCCGCCGAGACCTATCCGGCCAAGCCGGTGCGCATCATCGTGCCTTACCAGGCGGGACAGGGCACCGACGTCGCCGCCCGTTACTTCGCCGAGCACCTGTCGAAGGCGCTGGGGCAGAATTTCTATGTCGACAACAAGCCCGGCGCCGGCGGCAATATCGGCGCCGAAGCGGCGGCACATGCCGTGGCCGACGGCTACACGCTGCTGATGGGAACCAACGCCACGCAGACCATGAACGAGTTCATGTACACGTCGACGGGCTTCGATCCGGCCAAGGATTTCGCCCCCATCATCCTGGTCGGCATGCTGCCCATGGTGATCGCGGCAAATCCGTCGTTTGCGGCGAATTCGGTGGAAGAGCTGATCGCGGCAGCCAAGGCTAAGCCCGACAAGGTCGATGTCGCCCTGCCCAGCAACAGCGCCCGGCTGGTCTTCGAGCTCCTGAAGGACCGCGCCGGCGCCCCGCTGTTCGGGATTCCCTACAAGGGGTCCGGCACGGCGATGACGGAAGTGATGGGCGGCCAGGTCCAGCTCATCATCGATACGGTGACGGCGACCCGCGGCCATGTCGCGTCCGGCAAGCTGAAGGCGCTCGGCATCACGACCCTGAAGGCGAGCGAGCTGCTGCCCGGCGTGAAGTCGGTCGCCGAGCAGGGCGTGGCGGGCTTCGAAATGGCGGGGTGGAACGCCTTTTATGCGCCGCGCGGCACGCCCCAGCCCGTGGTCGATCTGCTGAACGCCGAAGTGACGAAGATCCTGGCTCAGCCCGAGGCGCGGCAACGCCTGCTGGGACTAGGCTTCGAAGCCGCGGGCGGCACGCCCGGAAGTCTGGCAAAGTTCGAGCAACGGGAACGGAGCAAGTGGGCGCCGCTGATAAAGGCGGCGGGGCTCAAGGGCGACTGAACCATCGAACCAGGGAGAACCGATGCCGCGATTGGGATACCTGTTGCCGACCCGCGAGCGGGTCATGGAGGGTCATCCCGAAACCGCGTCGTTGCTGGCCCTGGCCGAGCGCGCCGAGGGGCTGGGTTTCGATTCGGTCTGGGTCGGCGATTCGCTGCTGGCCCGGCCGCGGCACGATCCGCTGACCCTGCTGGCCGCGGTCGCGGCGCGCACGCGCAAGGTCGAACTGGGTACGGCGGTGCTGTTGCCGGCCTTGCGCAATCCCGTCGTACTCGCCCAGCAAGTCTCGACGCTCGATCGCATTTCCGAAGGCCGGCTGATCCTGGGCGTCGGCATCGCCCCCGACGTGCCGAACGTGCGGGCCGAATTCGAGGCGGCCGGCGTGCCGTTCGACAAGCGGGTCGGCCGGTTGGTCGAAGGCCTGGCGCTCGCCCGCGCCCTGTGAACCGGCAAGCCGGTCGATTGGCCGAGGGCTGCCGAGGGGCGCTGGAAGGTCAAATCAGGCGTGCTCGGACCGACGCCGCAGCGGCCGGGCGGGCCGCCGATCTGGATCGCGGGTGCCGTCGCGGCATCGCGCGAGCGCGCGGGCAAGCTGTTCGACGGCTGGTTCCCCAACACCCCGCTGGCGACCGAGTATGCCGCGCAATGGGCGGAGGTGAAGGCGGCGGCGCGCGCCGCGGGGCGCGATCCGGCCGCGCTCACGCCGGCGATGTACCTGACGCTCGCGATCGACGACAACGTGGGCCGTGCCGATGCCAGGCTCAACGCCTATCTCGAGCGGTATTACGGCGTGGATCCGCTGGAGACACGCAAGCAGCAGAAGAGTTTCGCCGGCCCGGCTGCCGGCGCGGCCGCCTGGATCAAGTCCTATGCAGACGCCGGCGCCAGCCATCTGGTGCTGCGCTTCGCCGGCGACCATGAACGCCATCTCGAAACCGCGGCGCGCTTGCGCCGCGAGCTGGGCTGGTAGTCATCGCTGGACCTCAAGCCGGTTCCTTCGCGCGCGCCTCCCACATCTTCTGGAAAGCCGGCCGTGCCTGGCAGGCGGCGAGCCAGGCCTTCACCCTGGGCACCGGTTCGAACAGCTCCGGTGCCGGCTGGGCGTAGCGAACGATCTCGGCCACGTTGATGTCGGCCACGGTAAAGCGGCCGCCCACGAGATGGCCGTCCTTGGCGAGCGCGCGATCGAGCACGGAGAAGGGGCCTTTCAGGGCCTCGACCGCGTCATCGGCGATGCTGGGATCCTTGGGGCCTTTTGGATTGCCGACGCGGTGGTAGACGATGTTGATCGAATGCGGCTCGACCCCGGTTGCCGCCCATAGCGACCACGCGCCCATTTCGCCGTCCTCGGCGACGTTCCTGGGCGCGAGCGGGCCGCTATGCTTCTTGGCGAGATAGAGGTTGATGGCGAGCGATTCATGCAGCACCAGTCCGTCGTCGTCGATCGACGGGATGCGGCCGTTGGGGTTGATCTTGAGAAACGCGGGCGAGCGGGTGTTGATTGGCGCGCCGGACGCCTCGGCGTCGGGCAGGCGATCGTGCTGGATCACCGGCACGTGCTTGAAGGGCAGGCCGAGCTCGTGGGCCAGCCAGATGTTGCGCGAGGCGCGCGAGCGGTAGACGCCGTAGATCGTGAGCATCGTTCTTCCTGCTGTGTTCGGCCTGGTTCATAATGCCTCGCCGGTCCTTGCGAAAGGATGATGAAGATGAAAGCCGAACGCATCCTTCAGCCCGTGAAAGACGCCAGCCACCTCTACGAGGTCGAGCGCCGCGCCCGCCACGCCGAGCGGCCGGGCTTTCGCATCAGCGAACTGCAGCTCTCACCGACGCAGACCGTGCCGTGGCACTTCCACACCAACATCAGCGACACGTTCTATGTGCTGGAAGGCGAGATGCGCCTGTTCTTGCAAAAGCCGAAAGAGGAGGTGCGGCTGGGCGTGGGGCAGAGCTACGTCGCCGTCGCCGGCCGCCCGCACCTGGTGACGAATGCCGGCAAGACGTCGCTCACCTTCCTCATCCTGCAAGGCGTCGGCGAATACGACTACGTGCCGCTGGTCTAGCTGATCGCCGGCTTGTCCGAGCCGACGAATTGGGCGTCCCCAGCGCGCACCTAGTTCACCGCCTTGGTAAAACCTTTCCAAAAAGGTTCGCGCAGCTCGCGCTTCAGGACCTTGCCGGCGCCCGAGAGCGGTAGCGGCGCGTTGCGGAAATCGACGCTGCGCGGGCACTTGTAGCCGGCGATCTGATCGCGGCAGTGCTCCATGACCTGTTCAGGCGTCAAGTTGGTGCCGCGCTTGGGCACGATGATGGCGTGCACCCGCTCGCCCCACTGCTCGTCGGGCACGCCGATCACCGCCACTTCGGCCACGTCCGGCAGCAGGGAGATCGCGTTCTCGACCTCGGCCGAATAGACATTCTCGCCGCCCGAGATGATCATGTCTTTCAGACGGTCGACGATATAGACGAAGCCCTGTTCGTCCATGGTGGCGCCGTCGCCGGAATAGTACCAACCGTCCTCGAGCACGGCGGCGGTCTGCTCGGGCTTGTTCCAGTAGCCTTTCATGATGTTGGCGCCGCGGATCGCGAGCTCGCCCGCCGTGCCGCGCGCGACCTCCTTGCGCTCGGCGTCGACCACCTTGACCTCGCAGGCGAGCGCCGCCTGGCCGCACGATTTCAGGCGGCCGGCGAAGCGGCCGTCGAGCGTGGTGTAGCGCGGATCGAGCAGGGTCACGATCGGCGCCGCCTCGGTCATGCCGTAGGCATGCATCAGTTTTACGCGCGGCATCAGCTGCATGGCCTTGCGCAGCACGCCCTCCGGCATCGGCGAGGCGCCGTAGAGGATGAAGGAAAGGCTCGAGATGTCGAACTCGAAGAAGCGCGGGTGGTTGACCAGCATGTTGATCATGGTCGGCACGAACTGCGCGTGCGTCACCTTCTCGGTCTGGATGGTCTGCAGCACCTCGACCGGCTCGAAGCGCGGCACGAAGGCGTGCCGGCCGCCCGACAGGGTGACGCCGAAGCTCGAGGCGCCGTCGGCGAGATGGAACATCGGGCCGGAGTGGATGTAGGTCGTGTCGGCATTGAAGCCGATGCCGGCCACGCCGTTCAGCGCGTTCACCACCAGGTTGGTGTGGCTGAGCATGACGCCCTTGGATTGGCCGGTCGTGCCGCCGGTATAGAACAGACCGGCGAGATCGTCGTTGGCCGCGCCGACATCGTCGGCTGACTCGTAGTTGGCGAGATCCTCGAAGCGCAGCATGCCCTCGGGCGCGGGCGAATCGTCCATCCACACGACCTCGCGCACGCCGGGCGTCCTGTCCCCGAGCGTGGTCAGGTGATGCGAGAGCGCGGTGTCGATGAACAGCACGACGGCGCCCGAGTCGGACAGGATGTATTCGATCTCGGGCGCGGCCAGCCGCGTGTTGAGCGGCACCATGGCGGCGCCGATCCACGGGATGGCGTACATCAGCTCGAGATAGCGGTCGCTGTTCAGCGCCAGGATGGCGACCCGATCGCCGCGACGCACCCCCAGTGCGGAAAGCGCCCCGGCGACGCGGCTGACCCGTTCCAGACTTTCCCGCCAGATGCGGCCGCGTCCGGAGAAGTGGGTGGAGATGCCGTCGGGCTTGGTCTGGACGGCACGGCGCAGACCCTGGGTCAGTGCGAACATGCCGTGATGCTAGGGGCACGCTCGTTCGCACCGCAAGTGGGTTCGTGCTAAGGAAAGGCCATGAACGACATGAGCCCTCCCGCAGCCGAGCGCGCCCCGCTCGAGTTCAACCCGCTCGATCCGGCCTTCATCGCCGATCCCTATCCGTTCTATCGCCGGCTGCGCGAGCAGGCGCCGGTGTTCAAGACGCCGCAGGGTTTCTGGCTGATCACGCGCTACGACGACACCGCCTTCGTGCTGCGCGACAAGCGCTTCGGCAAGGATTTCGTGGGCAACATGGAGCGCCGCTACGGCGGCTCGGCCGGCATGAACGAGCCGGCCATCGCCAGCCTCGCCCGCACCATGCTGGTGCTCGACCCGCCCGACCATACGCGCCTGCGCAGCCTGGTCACCAAGGCCTTCACCGCCCGCCGGGTCGCCGACATGCGGCCGCGCATCAAGGCGCTGGTCGACGAGCAGCTCGACCGGGTGATCGACAAAGGCGAAATGGACGTCATGCGCGACCTCGCCCACCGCCTGCCGGTGATCGTGATCTGCGACATGCTGGGCATCCCCGAGGAGCATCGCGCGCCCTTCCTGGCCGGCAGCAACGTCAACGGCCGCATCCTCGAGCCGGTGCCGATGACCCGCGAGGAGCTCGACCAGGCCAACCTCAACACCCAGATGGCCGGCGTCTATTTCGACCAGCTCTGCGAGCTGCGCCGCCGCGAGCCCAAGGACGACCTCACGACCGAACTGGTGCGCGCCGAGGAGGCGGGCGACAAGCTCACGGCCGAGGAGCTGCAGGCCAATATCGGCCTGCTGTTCGGCGCCGGCCACGAGACCACCACCAACCTGATCGGCAACGGGCTGTTGGCGCTGCACCGCCGGCCCGACCAGTGGGAGCGCCTGAAGGCCGACCCGTCGCTCGCCGCCAATGCCGTCGAGGAGCTGCTGCGCTACGACTCCTCGGTGCAGCTAAGCGGCCGCGTCACCAACGCCGAGGTCGAGATCGGCGGCGTCCGGCTGGCGCCGAGCGAAAACGTCGTCACCCTGCTGGGCGCGGCCAACCGCGACCCGGCGCACTACCCCGATCCCGACCGGCTCGATATCGGCCGGCCCAACGTGCGGCCGCTGTCGTTCGGCGGCGGCATCCACCATTGCCTGGGCGCCCAGCTGGCGCGGCTCGAAGGCGAGCTGGTCTTCACCGCCCTGGTCGAGCGCCTGCCCAACCTCGAGCTGCCGGAGAAGGATACGCCGGCGTGGCGGCGGAGCTTCACCTTGCGTGGGCTGAGCAAGCTGCCGGCGGTGTGGCACTAGCAGTGTGGCGTTGACGATGGCTGCAGGCTGGCGGGGCGAGGGCGGCCAACATCAGGGCGCCCGCCCTTATCAAGAAGACAGTTGGGCGCTGCGCACGCTGGGCGACGGCTCGCTGCTGGCCGTGGTGGCCGACGGCATGGGCGGCCATGCCGGCGGCGCTATCGCCAGCAAGCTCGCGGTCGAGGCCTTCGTCCATGCCCTGGAACAGGGCGGCGGCCTGGCCGACGGCCTGCGGGAGGCCAACGAAGCGGTCGGCAAAGGCGCGGTAGGCAAGCCCGACCTTGCCGGCATGGGCGCCACCCTGGTGGCGGCCCAGGTGCGCGGCGACGAGGTGCGCTGGATCAGCGTCGGCGATTCGCCGTTCTTCGTGGTGTCGGCGGGCAGGCTCGAGCGACTGAATGCCGACCATTCGATGGCGCCGCAGATCGACGAGATGCTGAAGCGCGGCCTGTTGACGGAAGAGGAAGCTGTCCATCATCCGGCCCGGCACACCCTGCGCGAGGCGGTGATGGGCGAGCCGCTGACACTGATCGACAAGGGCCGCCGCCGGCTCGGGGCCGACGCCAAGCTGCTGTTGTGCAGCGACGGCGTGCAGACGCTGAGCGCGAAGGACATCGAAGCCGGCGCCGTCAAGCCGGTGCGTGGCCTGATCGATGCCGTGCTGGCGGCGGCCGATGAGCATCAGGACAACATCACGGTGGTGAAATTGGAGCGCGTGCGATGAACAACCCGGTGGTCATCGAAGTGACGCGCGGCCCGCTGGTCGAGAGCCGGCACGAGGGCATCGCCGCGGTCGTCAAGCCCGACGGCACGGTCGCCGCCGCGTGGGGCGACATAGACGCGGCGATACTGCCGCGATCGGCCAACAAGCCGATCCAGGCCATGGCCTTCGTCGAAAGCGGCGCGATCGAGCGCTTCGGCCTCGGCAACGAGCACATCGCCTTGGCCTGCGCTTCGCACTACGGCGAGAAGCGCCACGTCGACACGGTGCGGGCGTGGCTGGCCAAGGTCGGGCTCGGCGAAGACGATCTCGAATGCGGCGCTCACATGCCGCGCCTGCAGGCGAGCCTCGAGGACCTGCTGCGCCAGGGCAAGACAGCCACCGCGGCCCACAATAACTGTTCGGGCAAGCACAGCGGCTTCCTGAGCACGGCCGTGCAGTATGGCGAGCCGACGCGCGGCTACATCAAGTACGACCATCCGGTGCAGCGCCGGCTGCGCGAGGTCATGAGCGACCTGTGCGGCCTCGATGCCAACGCCTTTCCCTACGGCACCGACGGCTGCGGCATTCCCACGCTCGCCACCCCGCTCAAAAGCCTGGCGCGCGCGATGGCCAGCATGGCCGACCCCTCTCGGCTGTCGAACAAGCATGCCGAAGCGGCAACGCGCATTCGCGCCGCCATGAACGCCGAGCCCTTCATGATGGCCGGGACCGGCGCCTTCGGCACACGCATCAACGCCGCGCTGCCGGGCGTGGCCGAGGTCAAAGGCGGAGCGGAAGGCGTGTTCTGCGGCATGCTGCCGGGCCTGGGGCTGGGCGTGGCGCTCAAGATGTGGGACGGCGCCGGCCGGGCCTCCGAAGTCGCCATGGCAGCGCTGCTCAACCATCTTGGCGTGCTGCCGGCCGAACAGCGCGACGAGATCCTTCATCCGCCGGTCAGGAACGTGGTTGGCCTGCTGGTCGGCGAGATGCGCCCGGCCAAAAGCTGGCTGGGGTGAGAGGGATGTGAGCGTCACGCTCGACATCCTGGACATCGGCGCCCGCGGGGACGGCATCGCCGAGGACCAGGGCCGGCGCTACTTCGTGCCTTTTACCCTGCCCGGCGAAAGGGTCGAGGCCGAGCCGCGCGGCGAGCATCGACCTGGGCGCGGCGAGGGGATCGCCGCCGACCTTGTCGAAGTGCTGGCGCCGTCGCGCCATCGCGAAACGCCGCCGTGCGCGCACTTCAAGGTCTGCGGTGGCTGTGCCTTGCAGCACTGGCGGCGCGACGCCTACACCGCCTGGAAGACCGAGCTGATCGCCCGCGCGCTGGCGCAACGCGGCGTCGCCGCGCCGCGCTTCGAGCCGCCGCTGGTCGGCGCGCCGGGCGAGCGCCGTCGCGCCGATTTCGTGCTGCGCCGGCAGGGCAGGCAGGTGCTGGCGGGCTTCCACGAACGGGCGAGTCCTAGGATCGTCGACGTCGGCATCTGCGTGGTGGCGCGACCCGGCCTCGGGGCCCTGCTGGAGCCGCTGCGCAAAAGCCTCGCCGCAGTGCTGCCCGCGGGCGGCGCGGCGGATGCGATCGTGAACGAAACCGACAGCGGTGTTGATCTGCTGATCCGCCCGCACCGCCGCCTCGAGCTCTCGCTCGAACGGCGCGAGGCGTTGGTCGCCCTCGCCGAGCAGACGGACCTCGCCCGGCTGAGCTGGGGCGATCGCGCCGCCGCCGAGCCCATCGTCGTGCGCCGGCCGCCCCTCCTGGTGTTCGGCGAAGTCCGGGTCGAGCCGCCGCCCGGCGCCTTCCTGCAGGCGACCAAGCGCGCCGAGCAGGCGATGCGCGCGGCGGTCACGGCATGGACCGGCGATGCCCCGCGGCTCGCCGATCTGTTCGCCGGCCTGGGGGCGCTGTCGTTGGGCCGCGCCGGCAGGCTCGCCTTGTTCGAGAACGACAGGCCTGTGATCGCCGCCGTCGAGGCGGCGGCACGCCGGCTGGCCGGCGGCAAGGTGACGGCCGAGCGCCGCGATCTCTTCCGCAATCCGCTGACAACCGCCCAACTCGATGCCTTCGACGCGGTGCTGCTCGATCCGCCGCGCGCCGGCGCGGCGGCGCAGTCGGCCGAGCTCGCCCGCTCGAAGGTGGCGCGGGTGATCTATGCGTCGTGCGATCCCGGCAGTTTTGCGCGCGATGCGCGGACCCTGCAGGAGGGCGGATACCGGTTGGAGAAACTGCTGCCGATCGACCAGTTCCTGTGGTCGGCGCATGTCGAGTTGATTGCCCTGTTCGCCCGCGCGCCGCTAAGGTCGACGCGATCATGAATTCGGGAGACGCAAGATGATGTTCGACCTGACAGGCAAGGTGGCGGTGGTGACCGGCGGCAGCCGCGGCATCGGTCGTTCGATCTGCGAGCAGATGGCCGCGCACGGCGCCAAGGTCGTCGTCTCCAGCCGCAAGCTGCCGGCCTGCGAGGAGGTCGTGAAGGGCATCAAGGCCAAGGGCGGCGAGGCGACGGCGGTCGCCGCCAGCATCTCCGACAAGGCCCAGCTCGAGAACCTGGTCGCCCAGGCGCGCAAGGCCTACCGGCGGATCGACATCATGGTCTGCAACGCCGCGTCGAACCCCTATTTCGGTCCGCTCACCGGCCTGAAGGAAGACGTCTTCCAGAAGATCATGCAGAACAACGTCATGTCGAACCTGTGGCTGATGAACATGGTCGGGCCGGAGATGGCCGAGCGCAAGGATGGCGCCTTCATCATCGTGTCGTCTATCGGTGCGCTCGTGGGCTCGGCGCATATCGCGGCCTACAACATGAGCAAGGCGGCCGACCTGTCGCTGGTGAAGTCGCTCGCCATGGAATGGGGCAAGCACAACATCCGCATCAACGCCATCGCGCCCGGCCTGATCCAGACCGACTTCGCCAAGGCGCTGTGGGACAATCCGCAGATCCGCTCTGCACAGGAAAACAAGGCGGCGCTCAAGCGCATCGGCCAGCCCGACGACATCGGCGGCGTGGCGGTGTTCCTCGCCTCGAAAGCCGGCGCCTTCGTCTGCGGCCAGTGCATCATCGCCGACGGCGGCGTGATCGGCTCGGGCGCGGAGTGACGCTTGGGGGCACTCATGGTCTTCCGGACCGCGAGCCTCTGGCTCGCTCATGCTCATGAGCGAGCCAGAGGCTCGCGGTCCAAAAGAGCATGAGAAGACGCGGCTACGAAACGTCCAGCTCGCACCACACCGGGACGTGGTCCGACGGCTCGGGCAGGCCGCGCTCGGCCTTGTCGATGCCGACGGCGGTCAGCCGGTCCGCGGCCAGCGGCGACAGCAGCAGGTGATCGATCCTGAGCCCCCAGTTCTTGGCCCACGCGCCGGCCTGGTAGTCCCAGAAAGTGTAGCACGGGCCGTCGACATTGAAGGCGCGTACGGCATCGGTCAGGCCGAGGTTGAGCAGGGTGCGCAGCGCCGCCCGCGACTGCGGCTGGCAGAGCGCATCGTTGGCGAAGGCCTTGGGATCGTAGACGTCCATTTCGGTCGGGCAGACGTTGTAATCGCCGCCCAGCACGAACATCTCGTCGCGCCCGAGCAGTTCCTTGACGCGCTGATTGAGCCGATCCATCCAGGCGATCTTGTAGGCGAACTTCTCGGTGCCGATGGGATTGCCGTTGGGCAGATAGATGCCGCCCACCGTGACCGGCCCGTGCGGCGAGGCGATTCGGCCTTCGATATAGCGGGCGGGTTCGTCAGCCACGGCATCGGGCAGGGCGCGCGCGGTGATTTCGACGGGATGAAGCGACAGCAGGGCGACGCCGTTGAAACCCTTTTGGCCGACGATCTCGGTCTTGTAGCCCGCCGCCTCGACCTCGAGACGCGGGAACTGCGCCTCCTGCGCCTTGATCTCCTGCAGGACGACGACGTCCGGCTTGGCGTGCTGCAGCCATGCCACCAGGTTTCCGGTCCGCTTGCGGACGGAATTGACGTTCCAGGTCGCGATCTTCATCGCGGCCGGATCACACGCTGAAGGAGTTGCCGCAACCGCAGGACGAGGTGGCGTTCGGGTTCTTGACCTGGAACGACGAGCCGACCATTTCCTCGACATAGTCGAGCTGGCTGCCCTTCAGGAGCTCCAGCGAGGTGCTGTCGACCAGCACCGCGGCGCCGTTGCGCTCGATCACTAGGTCGTCCTCGTGGCGCTCGTCCTCGAACGAGAAGTTGTACTGGAAGCCCGAACAGCCGCCGCCCAGCACGGCCACCCGCATCATCACGGGCCTGGCTTCCTTGGCGGCCAGGAAGGCGATGCGCCTGGCGGCGCTTTCGGAGACGGAAAACGGGGTTTCGCTCATGTCCACAACATGTGGTTGGAAGGCCGGTTCGTCAATGCTCCGCATTGCGTTGAAGCTGTTGGCGAAGACCGTACAGGTCGCCCAAGACCCACACATCGGCAATTTTATCACTTTTCAGGGTGAAGAGCGCGGCGCCCGCCCAATCGACCCGCCGGCCGGTCGGGGCGAAGCCCAGGAAGGGGCCGCGATGAATGCCCTCAAAGCGCATACGGGCAAAGGCGCGATCGCCCTCGCTGACCAGGTCGAGGATCGTGCAACGGTAGTCGGCCAGGGCGCCGGTCACCCTGTCGAGGTAAGCGGCAAAGGCCGCGTGGCCTGTCATGGCCTCGCCGAGCGAGCCGCGGAAAGTGACCTCCGGATGGAGCAGCTCGGCGATCGCCGTCCTGTCGAGGCGGTTCCAGATGCGGTTGTAAAAGTCTTCGACGGCCTGCCGGGAAGTCACGTCAAGGCCGTCATGCTGCGCTGCCGGGCGTGAACCCGCTCGCGGTGGAGAATGTAGAGCCCCGAGCCGATGACCAGCGGCAGGCCATACCAGACCGCCGGCGAAGGCTCCTCCTTGAACCACAGATAGCCATAGAGGACGGCGAGCCCGATCGAACTGTAGTCGAAGGGCGCCAGGATCGACGCCGGCGCGAGGCGCAGCGCGCGCGTGGCCAGGATCTGGGCGACGCCGCCGATGAGACCGAGCGAGCTCAGCCAAAACCAGTCGGCCGGCGCCGGCCATTTCCAGTCGGGGATCGCGCCGATTAGCGAAACCACGCTGGCGAACAGGCAGAACCAGAAGATCGTCGCGGCATCGTGGTCGTAGCGGCTGATCAGGCGCGTCAGCACGGCCGACAGCGAATAGCAGAACGTCGCCGCCACCACGACCAGCGAGAGCCAGTGGACCGATATGTTCCACGGCTCGAGCATGACCAGCACGCCCGCGAAGCCGACGGCGACGGCGCTCCAGCGTCGCCAGCCCGCTGTTTCGCCCAGGATCGGGGCGGCAAGCCCGACCATGAACAGGGGTGCTGCATAGGAGATCGCGTAGGCGTCGACCAGGGGCATGCGCGGAAAGATGTAGAAGAAGCCCAACAGGCTGCCAAAGCCGGTGGCGATGCGCAGCACCTGCAGGACCGGCCGGTTGCTGCGAACCAGGCGAAGGCCGCCGGCGTTCCGGAACAGGAAATAAAGCGGCACCAACGCAATGGTGCTGCGAAACAGCATCATCTGGAACGGTCCGTAGGATTCGCCCAGCGCCTTCACCATGGCGTCCATCGTCGAGAACAGGACGAGTGCGGTGACCCGGGCATAGATGCCGAGAAGGGCGGAAGAGGCAGGCGCGGTCGACAAGGTGCGCTATTTGGCTTGGCGCGCATCCTTCCGTAAAGTGACGTTCGCAGGAGGGCCAGGCGACGAATGCGCATGGGTTGGTTGTTCGGCCGCAACAACGTGCGTGCGCCGTGGATCGTGGCTCTGCTCGTGCTGATCAACGCGCTGCTGCTGCGCGCGCTCGATCCCGTCGAACTCACCCGCGTGCGCGATTTCGCCTTCGACAGCTACCAGCGCCTGAAACCCCGCGTCTATCATCCGGCCACGCCGGTGCGCATCGTCGACATCGACGAGGCGGCGCTGGCCGAATACGGCCAGTGGCCGTGGCCGCGCACGATCGTGGCGCGCCTGGTCGACAAGCTCACCGAAAAGGGCGCCGCCGTCATCGCCTTCGACGTGGTGTTCGCCGAGCCCGACCGGTCGTCGATCAGCCGCATGGTCCGCGATCTGGTGGCTTACACCGACCCCGAGACCGTGAAGAAGCTCGCGGCGGCGGTGCAGGACAACGACCAGGTCCTGGCCGACGCCATGGCGCATTCGCGCGTCGTGCTGGGCTTCGGTTTCGACCTCAAGGGCGGCTCCCGGCCGCCGCGGCGCTATCACGGCGTCGCCTTCGCCGGCGACGATCCGGCCCAGTTCCTGCCGCTGCAGCGCGGGGCGGTGAACTCGATCCCGCTGCTCGAGGCCGCCGCCAAGGGCAACGGCAGCGTCAACACCGACCCCGACAGCGCGGTGATTCGCCGGGCCCCGCTGCTGTTTCGCCTCGCCGGCCAGGAAGGCCTGTTCCCCGCCTTGTCGATCGAGGCGCTGCGGGTCGCCCAGGGCGCCAGCAGCTACCTCGTCAAATCGTCGGGCGCCAGCAGCGAGATGTCATTCGGCGAAAAGACGGGAATCGTCGCCATCAAGACCGGCGACGTCGAGGTTCGCACCGATTCAAGAGGCCGGTTGGTACTCTATGACAGCGGTCACCGCGAGGAACGCTTCGTCTCGGCGCGCGACGTCCTCGACGACAAGGTGGAGCCGGGAAAGCTCAACGGCCATATCGTGTTCGTCGGCACCAGCGCCATCGGGCTGAAGGACACGCGCAGCACCCCGGTGGAAGACGCCGTTCCCGGGGTCGAGATCCATGCCCAGCTCGCCGAGCAGATGATCGACCAGGACTTCCTGGCCCGCCCGGATTTCGCCGATGGCGCGGAGTTCCTCTATCTCGGCGCCATCGGCCTGCTTTTCGTGTTGTTGCTGCCGCGGCTGCGGGCCGGCCGGATGGCGATCGTCGCGGCGATCTTCGTCGGCGTCGGCCTGCTCGTGCCGTGGATCGCCTTCTCGCAGTACGACCTGCTGTTCGACCCGATCTACCCGCCGCTTACCCTGTCGGCGATCTATGTGAGCGGCACGGCGCTGGCCTTCATGCGGACCGAGCGCGAGCGCTCGGCGATCCGCGGCGCCTTCGGCCTCTACCTGTCGCCGGACGTGGTCGAGCAGCTCGCGCGCAATCCCGAGCTGCTGCAGCTCGGCGGCGAACTGCGCGAGATCACCGTGATGTTCACCGACGTGCGCGGCTTCACGCGCATCTCGGAGCAATTCGACCCGCACGGCCTGACCCGGTTCATGAACCGGTTTCTCACGCCGATGACGGACCTCATCCTGGGCCACCGCGGCACGATCGACAAATACATGGGCGACGCGATCATGGCTTTCTGGAACGCCCCGCTGCAGGTCGATGGCCACGCCGCACGCGCCTGCGATACCGCGCTTGCCATGCAGGCCCGCCTGCAGGAGCTGAACGAGGAGTGGAAGGCCGAAGCGCAGGCCGCCAACCGCAGTTACATTCCGGTGAATATCGGCATCGGCCTCAATACCGGGCAGGCCTCGGTCGGCAATTTCGGATCGATGCAGCGTTTCACCTACTCGTGCCTGAGCGACGCCGTGAACCTTGCCGCCCGCCTCGAAGGGCAGTGCAAGACCTACGCCGTCGGCATCGTCATCGGCGACAAGACGCGCCAGCAGGTGCCCGACTACGCCACCCTCGAGCTCGACCTGATCATGGTCAAGGGCAAGACCGAACCCGAACGTGCCTACGCGCTGCTCGGCGGTCCCAGCCTGGCGCAGACGCCTGCCTATCACGAGCTGGTGCGCCTGCAGGCGGACTTCCTGGCGCAATACAGGACCGGCGGCTTCGCCGAGGCGCTGGAGATGATAGACGGCTTGCAGGCGGCAGCGGCTGCCGTCGGCTGGCAGCAGGGCTACTACGACATGATGCGCGTGCGGGTCGACGGCCTTATAGACGATTCGCCGCCCGACTGGACGGGAGTGTATGTCGCCAAGGAGAAGTGAGGCCGACCGGCGCATCGCCGCCGTCGAGGCCATCAAGGCGATCGAGGCGATCGTCTGCCGCGATGTCGGTCGCAGCACCCAGGCGATGATCGCCGCCAGCGCCGGTGGCCTCCGCGCGGCGGCCGAGGCGCTGGCCGGCGCCAGCGCCGTCGGCCTGATCACCGGCTTCTTCGTGCCGCGCGGCGAGGTTGCTGCGCCGGAGACCGACGGCCCGGTCGGCACGGCGTTGCTGGCGGCCGCACTTGCCGCTTGCGGCGTGCCCGCGCGCATCGCCGTCGACACACCCTGCGCCGTCGCGGTGCGGATGGCGGTCGAGGCAACCGGAATTGACGTGGCCGTCGACGAAGTGGGCGTCGACGATCGCGCCGGCATCGACCGTCTGATCGATGCGTGGCGCGGCGCCGGCATCAGCCACGTCGTTGCCATCGAACGCTGCGGCCGCAGCGGCGACGGCCGGCCGCGCAACATGCGCGGCGTCGACGTCTCGCCGTGGACCGCGCCGCTCGACGACCTCTTCGTGGGCGGTCCGTGGGCGAAGCTCGCGGTCGGCGACGGCGGCAACGAGATCGGCATGGGCCGCCTGCCGGCGGGCCTGATCGCGCGCACCGTGTCCAATGGGTTGGAGATCGCCTGCATGACGTCGTGCGATCACCTGGTCGTCGCCGGGGTTTCGAACTGGGGGGCCTATGGATTGATGGCGGCGCTTGCCGTGCTGCGCGCCGACTGGAAAGCCACGATCGGCAAATTCCTGACGGCGGAACGCGACCTCGCGGTGACCCAGGCGATCGTCGACAAGTCTGGCGCGGTCGACGGCGTCACGGCGCGCCGCGAAGCCACCGTCGACGGCTTCGGGCCCGAGATCCACGGCGCCCTGATCGACGAGCTCGCCCGCATTGCCTGGGGGCAGTCCGCGGATTAGTGACCCATCCTCATGGTCTTCTGGACCGCGAGCCTCTGGCTCGCTCATGATCATGAGCGCGCCAGAGGCGCGCGGTCCGGAAGATCTGATTCCCTTCCCGGGGAGCAGGCTCTAGGGTCGCCGCCATGGAAAATCCCTATGCTCCGACGCATCCTGAAATCCGCGATGCGGTCCGCCAACTCTGCCTGAAATTCGACGGCGCCTATTGGCGGGCGCTCGACCGCGAGCGCGCCTATCCGACGGACTTCGTGAAGGCGCTGACCGATGCGGGCTGGCTCGCGACCTTGATCCCGGAAGAGTATGGCGGGGCGGGGCTGGGCCTCTCGGCGGCGGCGGCGGTGCTGGAGGAGGTGCAGCGGGCCGGCTGCAATGGCGCGGCGTGCCATGCCCAGATGTACATTATGGGGACCGTGCTGCGGCACGGCAGCGCCGAGCAGAAGGCGCGCTACCTGCCGAAGATCGCCAGCGGCGAGCTGCGCCTGCAGGCGTTCGGCGTCACCGAGCCTACGAGCGGCACCGACACCCTGGCGCTACGCACGACGGCGGTAAAGAAGGACAACAGCACCTACATCGTCAACGGCCAGAAGGTGTGGACCAGCCGCGCCGAGCATTCCGACCTGATGCTGCTGCTGGCCCGCACCACGCCCAGGGAGCAGACCAAGAAGCGCACCGAGGGCCTGTCGGTGTTCCTGGTCGACATGCGCGAGGCGCTCGGCAAGGGCCTCACCATCCGGCCGATCCGCACCATGATGAATCACAACACCACCGAAGTGTTCTTCGACAACATGGCGGTGCCGGCCGAGAACCTGATCGGCGAGGAAGGGCAGGGCTTCCGCTACATCCTGGGCGGCATGAACGCCGAGCGCGTGCTGATCGCCGCCGAATGCATCGGCGATTCGCGCTGGTTCATCGAGCGAGCCACCGACTACGCCAAGGAGCGCAAGCTGTTCGGCCGGCCGATCGGCCAGAACCAGGGCGTGCAGTTCCCGATTGCCCGCGCCTATGCCCAGACCGAGGCGGCCGACCTGATGGTGCGCAAGGCGGCGGCGCTCTACGAGACGGGCCTGCCGTGCGGCGCGGAGGCCAACATGGCCAAGATGCTGGGCTCGGAGGCCGCGTGGGCCGCCGCCGACATGTGCGTGCAGACCCATGGCGGCTTCGGCTTCGCCGAGGAGTACGACATCGAGCGCAAGTTCCGCGAGACGCGGCTCTACATGGTGGCGCCGATCTCGACCAACATGATCCTGAACTTCACGCCGGCCGGTGAAGGCACCGACCCTGTCGCAGCGGCGCAGACCTGATGAGCGCAAGACCTTTAGGGTTAGTGATTCCGACACTTTCAGCGCGTTCTCCCGCAAGAAAGCCATAATTTACGCGGTAATAGTGGCGTTTGCACAACCATCGCGATACGATACCGATGGCATATCGGGTGAAGATGCGGTTCTCCATCGTTGCGAGCGTGCTTTAACCCATGGCAAGCGGGGGCGATCGGACGTCGGCCGACCCAGGGCTGATAGCCCTGGCTACTTTGCTGCGCTTCAACGGCATCGGCGCCGACGCCGAGCAGATCCGCCACCAGCTCGGCGGCTCGTCGGTCGGAACCTCCGAGATGCTTCGCGTCGCCAAGGACCTCGGCCTCAAGGCGCGGCTGCTGGCGACGAACTGGTCGCGGCTTGCCAAGACCCCCTTGCCGGCGATCGCGGTGCTGCGTGACGGCGGTTTTTTGATTCTCGGCAAGGTCGGGGACAAGGACGCGCTCATCCAGCATCCGCTGTCGCCCCGTCCCACCCTGATGCCGCGCAGCGAGCTCGAAGCGATCTGGGATGGACGCCTGGTCCTGATGACCCGCCGTTCCGGCCTGCTCGACCTGTCGCGCCGCTTCGACATCACCTGGTTCCTGGGCGCCGTCCACAAGTATCGCCGGCTGCTCGGCGAGGTGCTGATCGCCTCGTTCTTCCTGCAGCTGTTCGCCCTCGTCTCGCCGTTGTTCTTCCAGGTCGTCGTCGACAAGGTGCTGGTCCATCGCAGCGTGAGCACGCTCGAGGTCCTGGTCGTCGGCCTGGTCGCCATCTCGGTCTTCGAGACGATCCTCGGCATCCTGCGCACCTACGTCTTTTCGCACACGACCAACCGGATCGACGTCGAATTGGGCGCCCGGCTGTTCCGCCATCTCGTGGCGCTGCCGATCGCCTACTTCCAGTCGAGGCGCGTCGGCGATTCGGTGGCGCGCGTGCGCGAGCTCGAGAACATCCGCAACTTTCTCACCAGCTCGGCGCTGACGCTGGTCATCGATCTTTTCTTCACCTTCGTCTTCGTGGCGGTGATGTTCTTCTATTCGCCGCTGCTCACCGCGATCGTGCTGGCGGCCTTCCCGCTCTATATCGCGATTTCGGCCGTGGCGACGCCGCTGTTCCGCCGCCGCCTCGACGAGAAGTTCAAGCGCGGGGCGGAGAACCAGGCGTTCCTCGTCGAGAGCGTGACCGGCATCGAAACGCTGAAAGCGATGGCCGTCGAGCCGCAGATGCAGCGCCGCTGGGAAGAGCAGCTCGCCGGCTACGTCGCCGCCAGCTTCCGGGTCATCAGCCTCGGCAACACGTCGAGCCAGGCGGTGCAACTCGTCAACAAGCTGATGACCGCCGCGACGCTCTATTACGGCGCCTTGCTGGTCATCGACGGCAGCTTGAGCGTCGGCGAGCTGGTGGCCTTCACCATGCTGTCGGGGCGGGCGAGCGCGCCGGTCCTGCGGCTGGCCCAGATCTGGCAGGATTTCCACCAGGCGCGGCTGTCGATCGCGCGGCTGGGCGACATCCTGAACACGGTGCCGGAAACGGCCTTCAAGCCGACGCGGGCCGCCTTGCCGGCGATCCGCGGCGATGTCGCGTTCGAGCACGTCACCTTCCGTTACCGCGTCGACGGACCCGAAGTGCTGCACGACATCAATCTCAGTGTGCCGGCCGGCCAGGTCGTCGGCATCGTCGGCGCCTCGGGGTCGGGCAAGAGCACGTTCGCCAAGCTGATCCAGCGGCTCTACGTTCCGGAAAGCGGCCGTGTGCTGGTGGATGGCGTCGATCTCGCCATGGTCGACACCGCCTGGCTGCGCCGCCAGGTCGGAATCGTCCTGCAGGACAACATCCTGTTCAATTCGTCGGTGCGCGAGAATATCGCGCTGGCCGACCCGGCGATGCCGATGGAGCGCATCGTCGCCGCGGCGACGCTCGCCGGCGCGCATGACTTCATCCTCGAACTGCCGGACAACTACGACGCCATCATCGGCGAGCGCGGCAGCAGCCTGTCGGGCGGACAGCGCCAGCGCATCGCCATCGCGCGCGCACTGGCCACCGATCCGCGCATCCTGATCTTCGACGAGGCGACGAGCGCGCTGGACTACGAGAGCGAGCGCGTCATCCAGCAGAACATGGACCGCATCGCCAAGGGCCGGACCGTCTTTATCATCGCCCACCGCCTGTCGACGGTGCGCGCCGCGGATCGCATCATCACGATCGAGCGGGGCCGCGTGGTCGAGGACGGCACGCACGACGAACTGATCAGGACGGGCGGCCGCTACGCCACGCTTTTCCGCCTGCAGGGTGGTCTCCATGGCGTCCGCTAGGACCGTCGTCGCCTTCCGGCCGAAACCCGGCAGCCGCGCCAAGGACGAGCTCGCTTTCCTGCCGGCGGCGCTGGAGGTTGTCGAGACGCCGCCGTCGCCCGTCGGCCGCGCCGTCGCCGCCGCGATCATCGCTTTCTTCTGCCTGGCGCTGGCTTGGGCGTGCTGGGGCGAGGTCGACATCATCGCGTCGGCGTCGGGCAAGATCATCCCGAGCGGCAAGATCAAGACCATCCAACCCTTCGAGACCGGCGTGATCAGGGCGATCCATGTCCAGGACGGCCAGCGGGTCAAGGCAGGCGACAGCCTGATCGAGCTCGACCCGACGATGAATGCCGCCGAGCTCGGCCATCTGCAGAGCGACCTGGTTGCGACCCAGCTCGAGCTGGCGCGCCTGCGGGCGGTGCTGGTCGAGAATGGCGATCCGCTGGCCGAGTTCGATCCGCCGGCCGGCGCCAGCCCGGCCCAAGTGGAGACACAGCGCCGGTTCCTGGTCAGCCAGGACGGCGAGTTCCGGGCCAAGCTTGCGGTACTCGACCGCCAGCAGGAGCAAAAGGAAGCCGAGCGCGCCACGATCGGTGCGGCGATCGCCAAGCTGGAAGCGACGCTTCCCGTCGTCGAGCAACGGTTCGAGGTCCGTAAGACGCTGTTCGGCAAGGAACTCGGCGCCAAGCTGCAATATCTCGAGGCGCTGCAGCAGCTGGTCGAGCAGCAGCAGGACCTCCTCCTCCAGAAGAGTCGCTACCGCGAGGCGACGGCCGCCCTGGCGGCGAACACCGAGACCCGCGCACAGACGCTTGCCGAATACCGGCGCACCCGCTTCGGCGAATTCGCCGAGGCCGAGCGCAAGATGGCGGGCCTACAGCAGGACCTGATCAAGGCCGAACAGCGGACCAAGCTGCAGCTCCTGACCGCGCCGGTCGACGGCATCGTCCAGCAGCTCGCCGTCCACACGGTCGGCGGCGTCGTGACGCCGGCCCAGGCATTGCTGGTGCTGGTGCCGGTCGACGGCCGGCTCGAGATCGAGGCGACGGTGCCCAACCGCGACATCGGCTTTGTCGCTGCCGGCCAGGATGCCGAGATCAAGGTCGACACCTTCAATTTCACCCGCTACGGCATCCTCCACGGCAAGGTGCTGAGCGTCTCGCAGGACGCCATCGCCCGCGACAAGCCGCCGGACAGGCCGAACGACAAGTCGAAGGGGACGGAGAGCGGCAACAGCGAGCCGCAAGGCCAGGAGCTGGGCTACGCGGCGCGCGTATCGCTCGATCGCACCCGGATGCAGGTCGGCGACAATCTGGTCAATCTCTCGCCCGGCATGGCCGTCACGGTCGAGATCAAGACGGGATCGCGCACGGTGATGAGCTACCTGCTGTCACCGCTGCTGAGGTACAAGCAGGACAGCCTGCGCGAAAGATAGCGACGTCCGCTGTCATCCTGAGCGCAGCGAAGGATCTCATGCCCGTGGCAAGCGGCGATGAGGTCCTTCGCTGCGCTCAGGACGACAGCACCACGCGGGCGGGTTCGCCGGCCTAATCAAAAAAGGAACTGGTGAACAGTCTCCATCGCCGCCACGATCGCCGTGCGTCCGATGATCAGCAGGAATATCGTCCAGACGACGGTGATCAGGCTGAACAGCCAGCCCAGCAGCGCCATCACGCCGTCATCTTCGATCAGGGCGAGGCAGAAGAACAGGATAGCGAAGGCGGGAAGCAGATTGTCGAAAGGGATGGGCAGGGCCAGCACCAGCACGTTGAGCGCCCAGGCGATTTGCAGCAGCCGCCGCGGCATGCCGGTCACCAACCATTCGTGGCGCGCGTGGACGGCGTTTTCGAGCCGCGCGATATGGCGGCGCCCGCGGCCCAGGAAATCCTGCAGCTTGCCGCGCCGCAGGCCGCGCCGGCCGATCATTTTCGGCAGCGATGGCGCGGGCCGGCCGGAGAAGAATTGAAACAGCAGCAGCAGCATCGGCAGGCCTGTTACGGTCGACAGCCACGGGATGCCTGTCGGCAGGCAATTGGGCAGGTCGAGCAGCAGGATGGCGAAGGCGTAAGAACGGCCCTGCAGGCCGCCGAGGAAGTCGTCGAGCGTCAGGACGGACTCGCGGGAACCCTCGAACAGCCTGTCGAGCGTCTCGAGGAGGGCAAAATTGTCTTTCATCCTCCGGCCCGCGCCAGCAGGCGGCGCGCCAGCACGAAATGCGGTCGGTCGAGCATCTTGCCGTCGAGCGTGAGCACGCCGGCACTTGGACTGTTCTCGAAGGTGGCGACCACCCGCTTGGCCCAGTCGATCTCCTGCGCCGACGGCGTGAACACCTCGTGGATGATCGCGACCTGGTCGGGATGGATGGCGATCTTGCCGCCATAGCCCATGCGCCTGGCCTCGGTCGCCTCGGCGCGCAGGCCCTCGACGTTCTTGATGTCGGGATAGACCGTATCGTAGGCGGTGACACCCGCCGCGACCGCGGCCATCAGGTTGACAGTGCGCGCCAGCCTGAAAGTATCGTCGTAGGTGCCCGGCGCCGGGCCCTTGGCCAGCGCGCCGAGATCGGCCATCAGATCCTCGCCGCCCCAGGAATGGCCCATCAGGCGCGCATGCTTGGCCGGCGCGGCGGTCAGCGCCAGCACGGCGGCGGCGCTTTCGGTGGCGATGGTCAGGATCTTCGTCGCGCCGGCGTCGATGCTTTCGCGCGCTTCGAATGCGTCGAGATAGTTCCCCAGCAGGTCGAGATTGGGCTGGCCCACGCATTTGGGGAACACGATGCCGTCGGGTCGGCCCTGCATGACGACCGCGAGATCGCCCAGGGTAAGGCCGGTATCGAGCGCGTTCACCCGCACATAGAGCTTGGGGCCGGTGCGATCGACGGCCCTGAGGTAGGCCAGCGCCATGTCGCGGGCGATCTTCTTGCGATCGGCGGCGACGGAGTCCTCGAGGTCGAGGATCAGCCCGTCCGCACCGAACGAGGGTCCCCTGGCGAGCTTGCGTTCCGAGTCGGCGGGCACGAACAGGAAGGAACGCATCGGCTCAGTCCTTGGGTTTCTTGCGCATCAGCGCCTGGCGCGTGCACTGGGCGACGGTCTCGCCGCGCTGGTTGACGGCGGTGTGGGCGAATTCGACGATGCCGGCGTCGGGCCGCGACTTGCTCTCGCGCACGCTCAAGACCTTGGTCTGCACGCGCAGCGTGTCGCCGTGGAAGACCGGCTTGGGGAAGCGCACGTCGGTCATGCCGAGATTGGCCACCGTCGTGCCGAGCGTAGTGTCGTTCACGGTGATGCCGATCATCAGACCGAGCGTGAACAGGCTGTTGACGATGCGCTGGCCGAACTCGGTCTTGGCGGCGAACTCCTCGTCGAGATGAAGCGGCTGCACGTTCATGGTGAGCGAGCTGAACAGCACGTTGTCCATCTCCGTGACCGTGCGCGTCCAGGCGTGGTCGAACACCCGGTCGACCACAAACTCCTCGAAATACAGCCCCGCCATCTTCCTCCTCGCGAAAGTCGGCTCTTCTAGCACGAATGGACGCTGCCATGGACGGTGAGGGGCCGCCATCGTATCAATGCCGCCACAGGACGAAACAGCGAGACGGAGCTTAAGCACATGCGCGCGATGCTGAGCGAAACACCAGGCGGGCCCGAGAGTCTGAAGCTGATGGAGCTGCCCTCCAAGCCGCCGGGCAAGGGCCAGGTGCGCGTCGCGATCCGCGCGGCCGGCGTCAATTTTCCCGACACGCTGATCATCGCCGACAAGTATCAGTTCAAGCCGCCGCGCCCCTTCGCCCCCGGTCACGAGATCGGCGGCGACGTCGTCGAAGTGGGTGAAGGCGTGAGCGGGTACAAGGTGGGCGACCGCGTGATCGGCATGATCGGCCATGGCGGCTACGCCAGCGAGGCCGTGGTCGACCAGGCCAACCTGCTGCCGATGCCCCAGAACATGAGCTACGAGGACGGTGCCGCCTTCACCATGACCTACGGCACGTCCCACTACGCCCTGAAGCAACGCAGCAGCTACAAGCCCGGCGAGACGCTGCTGGTGACCGGCGCCTCGGGCGGCGTTGGCCTGACCGCGGTCGAGCTGGGCGCGCGGATGGGGCTAAAAGTGATCGCCGCCGTCGGCTCCGACGAGAAGATGGAGATCTGCAAAAAGTACGGCGCCACGATGTTCGTGAACTACGCCAAGGAGAAGATGCGCGACAAGGTGAAGGAGCTGACCGGCGGCAACGGCGCGGACATCATCTACGACGCCGTCGGCGGCGATGCCTTCGACGAGGCGATCCGCTGCATCGCCTGGTACGGCCGCCTGCTGGTGGTGGGCTTCGCCGCCGGCCGCATCCCCTCGCTGCCGGCCAACCTGGCGCTGCTCAAGAGCTGCGACGTGCGCGGTGTGTTCTACGGCGCCTGGCGCGGCCGTGAGCCGGCTGAGGCGCGCAAGAACTTCGACGAGCTCTTGAAATGGTACGGCGAGGGCAAGCTCAAGCCGCACATCTCCATGCGCTTTCCGCTCGAGAAGGGGGCCGACGCCATGAATGCGCTGCTGTCGCGCAAGGCGACGGGCAAGGTCGTCCTGACCGTGGCATGAGCCGGCGATGATCGGCCGGCGCCGTCTCGCCGTCCTCGGCGCGTCGCTCCTGTCGCTGCCGGCGCGCGCCGATGATTTCCCAGCCCGGCCGATCACGCTCGTCGTGCCGTTCGCGGCCGGCGGCTCGATCGACGTACTGGCCCGGCTCGCCGCCCAGCAGGCAGGCACCACCCTCGGTCAGCCGGTCGTGGTCGACAATCGCGGCGGCGCCGCTGGTCTGATCGGTGCGGCGTCGGTCGCGCGGGCCGAGCCCGACGGCTACACGCTGCTGATGGCCTCGGCGGCGCAGGTGACGATCCCGCCCTGGATCAACCGCTCGCTCACCTTCGATCCGCCCAAGGACCTGGCGCCGGTGGCACACCTTGTCGACACGCCGATGGTCCTGATCGTGTCGGCCAATTCGAAGATGCAGAGCATCGACGACTTCATCGCCGAGGCCCGGGCACACCGCGGTGGCCTCAACTACGCCTCGACCGGCGTCGGCACGATCTCGCACCTCGTCATGGAGAGCCTGAAGCTTGCCGCCGACATCGACGTGGTCCACGTGCCCTATCGCGGCGCCGCGCCGGCGCTGAACGACCTGTATGCGGGACAGGTCCAGGGCATGTTCACCAGCACCGCGTCGGCCGCGCCGATGGTGGCTGCCGGCAAGCTTCGGCCGCTCGCCGTGACCACGGCCAGCCGCTCGCCGCTGCTGCCCGAGGTGCCGACCATGGCCGAAGCCGGCTGGCCGGCGGCCGAGGTCGTGGTGTGGGCCGGCGTGATGGCGCCGAGCGGCGTGCCGCGCACGATCATGCGCCAGCTCGAGCGCGCCTTCGTCGATGCCGCGGTCGCGCCCGAGGTGCGCGAGCGGCTGGTCGGCCTCGGCGCCGACCCGGTCGGGCATGGGGCCAAGGCTTTTGCCGAGGTGCTGCAAAGAGACCTGGCGCTGTGGCAGCGCGTGGCGCTCGCCTCGGGCGTCAAGGTCGAATGACCCTCCCACCGGGTAGGCGAGTCGAATTTCTGCGCAGTATGGTGCGCAGAAATTCGTTCAAGTCGCTCTGAAATAGTACTTGACACTTAAGGAGTGAAACTTTATACTCCGATCATCAGATGCAGGAGCATCGTCATGCCAACGGCCGTCTCCGTGAATTCGCTCGTCGTCGCCGCACCGCAGTTTGCTGTCTCACCTCAGGGCGTGCATCCCAGACGCTGATTGGCGTAGCGCTTGCGGAAATTGCGGAAATTGCAAAAACGCCCGCTGCGGTGCATCCCATGGGTGAGACAGTGGACGAGCCGAAGGCAAGACGGGGGTGGCGTCGCGCAATGCCCTGTCGCAACAGAGTGTCGCGCAATTCGCACACGGGAGGCTGCTGTGGCTAGATTGGCGGGCAAGATCGCGATCGTTACCGGCGCCGCGTCGGGCATCGGCGCGGCCTCCGCCAAGCTCTTCGCCGACGAGGGCGCGCAGGTGCTGGCCGTGGATCGGCCCGAATCGGCGATCGAGCAGACCCACGCGGGCAACAATGCCGTGGTTGCCCTCGCCTGCGACATCACCGGCGATGATGCTCCCAAGAGGATCGTGGCCGCCGCCCTCTCGAAGTTCGGCGCCCTCGACATCCTGTTCAACAATGCCGGGGTGAGCGGCCGCGCCTTGGTCGAGGAGATGACCGACGAGCATTGGGATCGCGTCAACGGCGTCAACGTGCGGGCGATGTTCCGGCTCTGCCGCGAGGCCATTCCGGCGCTCAAGGCACGGGCCAAGGAGAAGGGCCGGGCGCGCATCGTCAACACCGCCTCGGTGATGGCCTTCGACACCGACTACGGGCTTGCCGCCTACTGCGCCTCCAAGGCGGGCGTCGGCGGGTTGACGCGCACGCTGGCGCTCGAGCTCGGCAAATTCAACATCACGGCCAACTATGTCTGCCCCGGTGCGATCTATACCGGCATGACCCGCACCAACTTCGACAATCCCGAAATCCGGGCGGTGTGGGAGAAGAAGGCGGCCTTGCGCCGGCTCGGCCAACCGATCGATATTGCCCGCGGCGCGCTCCTGCTGGCGTCGGACGACGCCGACTTCATCACCGGCCACGAGCTGGTGGTCGACGGCGGGCTGACGCTCAGAACCTAGGTTGTTGTTTCATGCCCAATATCCAGTCATTTGCCGCCGACTACGGCGAAGCGCGCGACAAGTTCCTGTCCGCCGCGCGTTTGGCCGGTGCCATTACCCATCGCTACGACAATCCGACCAAGGGCCCCAAAGGTGAAGCGCTCTCGACCGATGTCGCTTGGCTGGGTCAGCGCGACGCCGCCAAGCTGGTGGTCACGATTTCCAGCACGCACGGCGTCGAGGGGTACTGCGGTTCGGGCTTTCAGGTCGACTGGCTGGCGAGCGTCGGGGCCTATGGCCTGCCACCGGATACCGCCGCGCTGTTCGTCCACGCCATCAATCCCTACGGCTTTGCCTGGACGCGGCGGGTGACGGAGGAGGGCAACGACCTCAACCGCAACTACGTCGAACACGGCAAGCCCTATCCGGTGAACGAGGGCTATCTCGAGATCGCCGATCTCCTGGTGCCGGCCGACTTCAGCAAGCCCGGCATCGAGGCGGCCGACGCCAAGCTCGCCGCCTATCGCAAGAAGGTGGGCGACGTCGCCTATTTCCGCGCCGTCTCGGGCGGCCAGTACAGCCATCCCGACGGCATGTTCTTCGGCGGCGGCGGCCCGTGCTGGTCGAACCGCACCTTGCACGCCATCACCGACAAATTCCTCAAAGGCCGCGCCGACGTCGCCGTCATCGATTTCCATACCGGCCTGGGGCCGTACGGCTACGGCGAGCCGATCACCCACTACGACATCGACACGCCGGCCTCGCGACGGGTGCGCGCCTTCTGGGGCGAGTCGGTGACCGAGTCCAAACGCGGCCAGACCGCCTCGCAGGCGCGCGACGGGCTCGGCCACTACGGCCTCAACCGTGTGCTGCTGGAGCCCGAGACGCGGCTCACCATGTGCACCCTGGAATTCGGCACGTTCGATCGCGAGAGCGGCCAGAAGGCCTTCCGCGCCGACCATTGGCTGCACAAATACGGCGACCCGCTGGGCAACGAGGCGGGGCCCGTGCGGACCGCGATGCGCCGGCAATTCTATCCCGAGACCGACGACTGGAAGGAGGCCGTGCTGTTTCGTGGCCATCAGGTCGTGCGCCAGGCGATCGCCGGCGTCCGGCGCGGCGCCCCGTGAAGCCCTGCCACCTCTCTGGGGACAAGCGCCCATGAAAAGCCGCACGCAACGCAACCGATCCTGCTAAAAAGCCTGCCTATGCTGCGTGCTCTGGTGGCGCTGCTCGCGTTCGCGGGCGTGGCGGCGCTCAATCTCTTATGGTGGTGGTGGCCCAACAGGCCGGTGGAGATCGCCGGCTGGACGACGGCGCCGTTGCAGAGCGTGTCGTTCGCGCCCTACCGGCCGGGCCAAAGCCCGCTCAGCCGCACCTTCCCGACGCCCGACCAGATCGACGACGATTTGCACCGCCTGCAGGGCAAGGTGCGCGCCGTGCGGACCTATTCGGCGGGTGAGAACCTCGAGGCCGTGCCGCAGCGCGCCGGCAAATATGGGCTAAAGGTCTGGCACAGCGCCTGGCTGAACAACAACGAGAAGGAGAACCTCGAGCAGATCAACCTCCTGATCGATCACGCCAACAAGTACAAGGACACCGTCGAGCGGGTGATCGTCGGCAACGAGGTGCTGCTGCGCAAGGACCTCACGGCGAACGAGCTCAGGCGCTACATCCGCCAGGTCAAGCAGCGCGTGTCGCAGCCGGTGACCTATGCCGACGTCTGGGAGTTCTGGCTGCGCAACCCGTCGCTGGCCGACGAGGTCGATTTCATCACCATCCATATCCTGCCCTACTGGGAGGACGAGCCGATCGGGCTCGATCGCCGCGAGGCCGACGGCACGCCGAGCATCGAAAAGCACATCGTCGACATCTACAAAAAGGTGCAGGCGCGCTTTCCCGGCAAGACGATCGTGATCGGCGAGACCGGCTGGCCAAGCGATGGCCGCATGCGCTCCGACGCGCGGCCGGGGCGGGTCGAGCAGGTCCGTTACTTCTCGACTTTCCGCACCATCGCCGAGCGCGAGAAGTTCGACTACAACGTCGTCGAGGCCTTCGACCAATACTGGAAGGCGCGCCAGGAAGGCACGGTCGGCGCCGCCTGGGGCCTCCTCGACGCGCAGCGTCACGACAAGTTCGAGCTCGGCAAGCCGGTGGTGGCCGAGCCGAATTGGCGGATGCTCTACATCCTGTCGACGCTGGCGAGCGGGCTGATGCTGATGGGCTTCGTCAGCCTGCGCCGCCAGACCAAGGGCAAGGCCGTCGCGATCTTTGCCGTCTTCGCCCAGCTCGTGACGACCTGCTACGTGCAGGCGACCTGGATCGACCTGTCGCGCACCTTTTATTTCGAGCGCATGCTGGGCGTCGTGTTCTGGGCGCTGCTGCTCGGCCTGTTCAGTTATGCGCTGCTGCGCGGCATCGCCGACAGCCTGACCGGCCGGATGGCCGACCCCTCGCTCTATGGCGCACGCGTGCGCGAGGCATGGCACGCCTGGCGCGAGCTGCCGCGTTATCGCGTCGTGCAGCGCGCCGACCTGATGGCCCAGCTCCTCTATCTGGCGCTGACGGTGCTCTGCATCTTCTATCTCGTGGTCCTCACCATCGACTGGTACGACGGCGTGATCCGCCTCAGCGACACTTGGTATCGCCAGATCGCCATCGACGGCCGCTATCGCGACTTCCCGATCTGGAGTTTCGTCATCCCGAGCCTCGTGCTGATGGCCTGGAAGACGCTGACCATCGTGCGCTCCGACCCGGTATCGCGGGCCGACCGCTGGGCCAAGGCGCTGTCGTTCGGCCGCCTGCTCGGCTACGACGGCAGCCGCGGCTTCGTGCGCATGGATCGTTCGTTCAGCCGCGTCGTACCGGTGCTGCCGGAAATCGTGCTGGCGTTCCTGCTGATCTTTTGGGCGGCCGTGATGCTGGTGACCGAAGGCGCGATAAAGCTCTACGACGGCGGCGCCGGCGGGTTCGTCGCCGCCGACGGTGGCCGCTGGGTCATCAGGACACTTTTCTGGAACACGCAGGCCGACTGGTTCGCGGCACTGGCCGTGCTGATGGCCATTCCCTATCTGGCGACGATCTACGTATCGATCCGCCAGCCTCTGGCAGAACCGCCGCCGGACTCCTATACCAGCAAGTGGTAGGCGTCAGCCGGGAGTTACGACATGGAAATCAAGGGCGAATACAAGATCGCCGCACCGCGCGAAAAGGTCTTTGCGGCGCTGAACGACCCCGTCGTGCTGCAGGCCTGCATTCCGGGCTGCGAATCGCTCGAAAAGGTGTCGGACACCGAGCTGAAAGCCAAGGTGCGCCTGCGCATCGGGCCGGTCAGCGCCAGCTTCACCGGCAAGGTGACGCTCTCCGACATCGACCCGCCGAACGGCTACAAGATCAGCGGCGAAGGGCAGGGCGGCGCGGCCGGCTTCGCCAAGGGCGGCGCGGTCGTCACCTTGCGCGACGATGGCGGTGCCACCATCCTGGCCTACAACGTCGATGCCCAGGTCGGCGGCAAGATCGCCCAGGTGGGGGCCCGCCTGATCGACGGCACGGCCAAGAAGCTGGCCGACGAGTTCTTCGGCAAGTTCGCCACCATGGTGGGCGCGCCGGCGCCGGCTACGGTGGCGGGGATTCCCTCGGCAGCGGAAGCGCCGCCGGCAGCGCCGCCGCCGTCCGCTGCGGCGCGGCGGGGTTACAGGCACTGGCTCGTCATCGGCGTCGGCGCCGTCGTGCTGATCCTGATCTTCCTGGCGAGCCGCTAACCTCCGCCAGCCGGCTGTCGTCCGCAATTCGCTTGACCGGCGCCTGAGCGGCTTGCGAGAGTCGCTCCAACGCCCGGCGGGTGCGCGTCGACGCGCCCGCGTCGAACCAACAATCTCGAGGGAGAAGACGACATGACAATTTCCGTCGGCATGACCGTCAACGGCAAGTCCGTCTCGGGCAAGGTCGAGGCGCGGACGCTGTTGGTTCAGTTCCTGCGCGAGCACCTCGGCATGACCGGCACCCATGTCGGTTGCGACACCAGCCAGTGCGGCGCCTGTGTCGTCCATGTCGACGGCAAATCGGTGAAGTCCTGCACCCTGCTGGCGGTCCAGGCCGAAGGCGCGAAGGTGCTCACGATCGAGGGCCTGGCGGAAAGCGCCGACAAGCTGCACCCGATGCAGGAGGCGTTCCGCGAGAACCACGCCCTGCAGTGCGGCTTCTGCACGCCCGGCATGGTGATGAGCGCCATCGACATGGTGAAGCGCTACAACTACCAGCTCGACGAAGCGACGGTGCGGCGCGAGCTCGAGGGCAACCTCTGCCGCTGCACCGGCTACCACAACATCGTGAAGGCAATCCTGGCGGCAGCGCCCGCCATGAAGTCAGCAGGGGTGTAAGCCATGACCGCCGCCACCGGAATCGGCGCCCGCGTTCTTCGGACGGAAGACAAGCGCTTCCTGACCGGGACCGGCCGCTATGTCGACG
>WNFC01003710.1_pt1 | contig 31339 bp, 26 predicted proteins | sample 5400541 | NCBI WGS metagenome assembly WNFC01 (sample SAMN13153342, study PRJNA577476) | soil metagenome | isolation source: 120 cm saprolite under Douglas fir tree site 2 hole 2 replicate 1 | place: USA:California | collected 2015-04-18
GTGGAGCGAGACGCCGATCCCGATCACGATAATTTGCGAGGAGGCACACCGTTACGCACCACGCGACAAGGAGCTGGGTTTCGAGGCGGCAAAACGGGCACTGTTTCGTATCGCTAAGGAAGGGCGCAAATACGGGGTTTCGCTGTGCGTCGTCAGCCAGCGCCCGTCGGATCTGGCACCGGGTCTGCTGTCGGAGTGCAACACGATGTTCGCCTTCCGTATGACCGGCCACGAGGATCAGGACATCGTGCGGAGCGCCGTCCCTGAGGCCTCTCACGGCCTGATGAGCTTCTTGCCGGCGCTACGCAACGGCGAAGCAATTGCGGTCGGCGAAGGTGTAGCGATGCCGATGCGGATATGCTTCAGCCCGTTGCCGGAGGGCCGCCGCCCGAGGAGCGCGACCGCGTCTTTCACGACCGCGTGGTCGAAAGATAGCGACGGCTCGCAAATCGAGCAGACGGTCGAGCGCTGGCGGCGGGGCGTGCGACACGCGTCGGGATAGTCTATTCAACCCAGCTGCCCTAGCAGAGGCCGTCGCGCAGCCTCCGAGAAGGCCATCGGCGAAAGGGGAGGCGGCTGCGGGATAGGGGCAAGCCGCGGCCGACCTTGCGGCTCCGGTCTTGCGCTGGCGAGCTTTTCGCTACATATCCTCGGCGTTCCGCCAACCCCGCGACGGCAGGCTATGACCCAGGAAACCAGAAGCTTCCAGGCGGAAGTAAGCCGCCTGCTCGATATTGTCGCGCACTCGCTCTACAGCGAAAAAGAGATCTTCCTCCGCGAGCTCATTTCGAATGCCTCGGACGCCTGCGACCGATTGCGCTACGCTGCTCTGACCGAGCCGGCGCTGGCCGAAGGCGATGCCAGCTACCGTGTCGTCCTCACCCCCGACAAGTCCGCTCGCACTCTAACCGTCGGCGATAACGGCATCGGCATGAATCGAGAGGAGCTCATCGAAAATCTTGGAACGATCGCCCGATCCGGGACGGCCGCTTTTGTCAACCAGCTCTCGGGCGATGCACGCAAAGATATGAGCCTGATAGGCCAATTCGGCGTCGGCTTCTATTCGGCGTTTATGGTTGCCGAAACGGTTGAGGTGAGAAGCCGAAAGGCTGGCGAGAGCCAGGGGTGGCGCTGGGTCTCCGACGGCAAGGGCGAGTTTGTCATCGAACCATGCCCCGAAGCGACCCGGGGTGCAACGATCGTCGTGTACTTGCGCGAAGGCGAGGAAGACTATCTCGAGTCGGCGCGGTTGCGCAGCATTGTAAGCACCTATTCCGACCATATCGGGTTGCCGATTATACTCAGGGACGCGGGCAAGGAAGAGACCATCAACACGGCCTCGGCTCTATGGACCCGTCCAAAATCCGAAATTACCCAGGAGCAATACAAAGAGTTCTATCATCACGTCGGCCACAGCTTCGATGACCCTTGGCTGACCTTGCATGCCAAGGCAGAAGGTGTGCTGGAATACACGAGTCTCCTCTTCGTGCCATCTGCGAAGCCCTTCGACCTGTTTGACCCAGAGCGGAAGAGCCGGGTCAAGCTCTATGTTCGGCGGGTGTTCATCACTGATGAGGGGACCAACCTGCTGCCGCCGTATTTGCGCTTTTTGCGGGGCGTCGTCGACAGCGAGGACCTGCCGCTCAACATCAGCCGCGAGATGCTGCAATCAAACCCGATAGCATCACGCATCCGCCAGCAACTGACCAAGCGGGTATTGACGGAGCTCGGCAAAAAGGCGGGCGAGGCACCGGAGGAATATTCAAAATTCTGGGACAATTTTGGGGCGGTCCTGAAGGAGGGTCTCTACGAGGATCGCGAGCAGCGTGATGAGTTGTTGGGGCTGGCGCGGTTCCGCTCGACGGCGCGTGACGGGCTGGTCTCGCTGGACGATTACGTCGCGGCGATGAGGCCGGGGCAGGAGGCGATCTACACGATTACCGGCGACAATCTCGACGTCACCAGGCGGAGCCCGCAGCTCGAGGGGTTTCGCGCGCGTGGCGTGGAGGTGTTGCTGATGACAGACCCGATCGACGAGTTTTGGGTGCCGGCGATCGGCACCTATAAAGACAAGCCGTTCAAATCTTCGACCCGCGGCGGTGTCGACCTTGACAAAATCACCCCGCCCGAGGACGACAAGGACGAGAAGCCCGAGCCGCCAGCCAAGCTTGCCAGCCTGATTGCAATATTCAAGCTCGCGCTCGGCGACGCGGTGAAGGACGTGCGCAGCTCCGATCGCCTGACCGACAGCGCCGTTTGCCTCGTTGCCGACGAGGGTGACATGGACATGCATCTTGAGCGGCTGTTGAAGCAGCACCGCCAACTCGACACAATGTCCAAGCGCATCCTCGAGCTGAACCCCCGTCACCAGCTCGTCGAGCGCCTCGCTGCGACGGTAGGTCAAGCCGGTGCCGCGGATCAGCTTTCGGAATTTGCCTGGCTCCTTCTCGACCAGGCGCGGATTGTCGAGGGTGAGCAGTTGCCCGACCCTCCGGCCTTCGCGCGCCGTCTTTCGACTTTGCTCGAGCGTGGACTGCCCGCAGCGGCGTGAGCATCGGTAGCCGAAACACGTCGCCGTCGGCGTGTCCGTTTCGCGCATTGCGCGCGAGGCGTCCTCCCCCTGCCTGAAAATTCAGGTGGAATTCAGGCGCAGACCCAACCTATCGGTTTCCACCGGTTCGGAACGTCCAAATTGGCCGGGCCCGCCATCGACAGTCTAGGGTGCATCGTCACGCCGCCATTTGGTAAAAACTGCGCCCGCGATGCCAAGAACTCTTCCTCGGCATCGCGCGGATTTCATTGCAAAGTACCAGAATATTGTGATATTGTCAATACCCGCGTTTAGGCCCAACATCCTCATAGATCGGTCTGATCTCGTCGCCTCGCCAAACCCTTGTTCACCGATCCCCGAGCGGCTTCCTCGCAAGTCGCCACGTTGCTACGCAATTATTCGGGAAAAGGCGCCGGCGCCCCCTCGGGCAGGGCGACCTGAAACACGTTCAGGGTGTTACCAATCAACGTGTAATAGCCGATGATGCTGATCACCTCGATCAAGCCGGTCTCGCCGAGAGTTGCGATTGCGCGACCGGTTGCGGTCGGCCACGATCGCCGCCAACTGCTCGCGCTCCGCAGTGTTGAGAACCACACATACCCCTTGCGCCATCGCCCGATCCCCAAGCAATGGCCCAGTATCGCAGATCCTAAAGCTCCTGTGAATCCTCTGAATGGTGCAAAGCACTAGCTTGAGGTGCGGATTAAGAAAGGAGCAGCCTGGCCTCCGCATGCGGAGCCGATAAGCCGATTGCACACCGGCTGAGCGTGATCGCGGGCGGCGCGCTGAGCATCAAGGCCGCATTCTGCGGCAGGGTTACAGCGAATTAATGCGGGTGAAAGCCGGCTGTCACGTTGCAGGACCAATTGTGCAGCGATCCGCTCTCGCTCGGCATCGCTTCGGCGGCGCGAGCCCTCGCTCCAGAGGAGGACCAATTGGTACAGTCCAAGAATGATTGCGTCAGGCATCCCTGGCTGAACAGAAAGCGCGCCGCAGCGCTAGGCTTTGGCCTCGGGACCACACTTGCTCTATCGCCGCTCGTCTGGGCCGAGAATCCACCCATCGGCGGCACCTTGCCGCAAACAACGCAAGCGGTGCCACAAACGATGACGTCTCCAGTTGCACTAATGCAACACCAGAGTCTTGCACCGCTGGTCAAGAAAGTGTCGCCCGCGGTCGTAAACATATCGGTTTCGCACCGGACCGATGCGGACGCGGTGGCCGAAGAGCCGGAACTAGCCCCGTCCCCGGGATTCCCCAACTCTCCGTTTGACCAATTTATGCGTCGCTTCTTCGAACAGCAGAGCCCCGGCGACAAGCCGTACCCCTTTTCGCAGGTCCCGGGAAACCCGGTCAAACGCATCGCGCTCGGTTCCGGCTTCATCATCGATCCGTCCGGTTACGTGGTAACGAACAGTCACGTGGTCGGAGACGCTGGCAAGGTCGAAGTGACGCTCCAGGACAACAGCAAATACCCAGCGAAAATTGTCGGCCTCGACCCGAAGACCGACATTGCAATTCTAAAGATCACGGCCGACAAGCCGTTGCCTTATGTGACATTCGGCGACAGTAGTGCAGCTCAAGTCGGCGATTGGGTAATGGCGGTCGGCAACCCGTTCGGTCTTGGCGGAACGGTGACCACAGGGATTATTTCGGCCCGCGGGCGGGATATCCACTCCGGTCCGTTCGATGACTTTTTGCAGATCGACGCGCCGATCAATCGTGGCAATTCCGGAGGGCCGACCTTCAATCTCGAAGGCGAGGTAATCGGCATCAACACCGCGATCTATTCGCCGAATGGCGGGAGCGTCGGCATCGGCTTTGCCGTGCCGTCGAACGTCGCTAAAGCAGTCCTAACCCAGCTCGAGGAACACGGCAAGGTTAGCCGCGGCTGGCTCGGGGTGCAGATCCAGGAGGTGACGCCAGCGATCGCGGCGAGTCTCGGCCTGCACGGCGAGCACGGCGCTCTCGTCGCCGTCGTTTCGCCGGAGAGCCCCGGTGCGAAATCGGGCCTTAAGCAGGGTGACGTCATTCTGTCCTTCAACGGCACCGACGTGGATCACCTGCGAGACCTGCCGCGGTTGGTTGCAGCCGCCCGTCCTGACAGCCATGCGGCGATGACCCTATGGCGAAACGGCCAGACGATCCAGTTGCAGGCTACTGTCGGAGAGCTTGCCGACAACGATCAGGTTGCCTCAGCAACGGGCAAAGAGGAGGAGCAACCGGCGCAAGCGGACGCACTGGGCATGCACTTCTCTCCGTTGACGAGCGAGCTTCGGCGTGAACTGCACCTGGGCAAAGATGCTCATGGTGTGGTCGTTGCGCGGCTCGACAGCGGCAGTCCCGCCGATGATGTGGGTCTGAATAGCGGGGACATCTTGGTCGCAGTGAACCAGCAACCTGTCAATACCCCCAAGGAAGCGGCATCGAAATTAAAGGAGATTGCGGCTTCGCCAAAGAAAAGCGCACTCTTGCTGCTGAACCGTCACGGTGTCACACAATATGTCGGCGTGAGCCTCGGCGAGGATCGCGGATAGATCGGTAATAGACCATCGGCTTCCTGGCACCGATAAATCCAGGGAGCCGACCTTCCTCACACGCACCCCGCTACCAAACGAACAGCCTAGCGCTGCCGCCACGCCGCCTCCAATTGCGTGCCATTGTTGCGGGACGTTAATGGCGTTCGTGCCTCAAGGCGCTCAAGTTCGATCCGTGTGCGCGCACCAGCCCGCAGCAGCCGGTCGGTCGCCTCCCGCAATCCAGTACGACTTTCGGGAGTGTCATGAGTAAGTGCGGCGTCGAAGGCTGAGAGAAACGCTGTGATGTCGCTCTCTACCCGCTCACGCAGCGCCTTATCGATGAATACCCCGCCGTCTTTGGGGAGTTGCTGCTCGGGAGCCAACCGGAGAGGCGTGCCGTGTTCCCCCCGCCGACCCGACTGGCCAAAACTCTGGAGACCTGCCGCGGGACGCGACGCGCTGGGCTCTGCAGAGATGTCGGCCTGACGCGTGCCGTGAGATTGCGGATCAGGCGCGGCGGGCGCGTCCGGGCCGTGGGGCAGCGACAGATGTAGTGTATGCCGTGGCTCGCCATTTTGGAGCGGTACGAAAGTAGGATCAGACGAGCGCGATAAATTGCCGTGCGCGGCTTCTTTTTCGTCAATCGCCGTTGGAGGGTGCGACTCCGCGGCTTCACCTTCGCCCGACAAAGACCCTTCCCGCCCATTTGTCACGCCCGGAGCCTCGACCCGTGGCGGGTCAAGCGCGGGGTTGCTCGCCAGCGGATCACTGGTCATCGGCGCGCCCTGCGCCGGCTCGCGGAGAGATGGTTCGGTTGCGTGACTCTTGACCAATTGCGGTTCCGACGGCGTCAGAGAGCTCGGTGCCGCGGCCGTCGGAACCGTGCCCTGCGCGCGGCTCCGGCTGACAACGTAACTGATCGCTGGAGGGGAGCAGTCGTACGTCCGTGCAATGCTTGCGAGCGTCTCGCCCGCCTCATATCGAGCCATAATCGATGGCCAGTCCTTCTGAGGTATTTTCCCTCTCTTATTTGATCGTTCCATTCCACGGCCCTTCGACTGCAACTCCGGTATGCGGCCTTTGACTTCCCAACTCGCAAAATCTTCGCGAGGCCGGGGGGACTCCTGCCAAAACACCCGAGATAAAGCTTGACGGCTAGAGCGACGATTCAGCCAAGCAGTTCGCGAGGCCCAACGGGAGTACCGCAACCCGAGCCCAAATTATGCTGATAATAGCGGCCGTCGGGTTGGCAGTGAAAGGATTTATTTGCTCTAAAGCTCGCAATTAGGCAGCGGATGTCGGCACAGGTAGGTCGATGCGCACGATTTTACCGGGGTTAAGGATGTTGTGCGGGTCAAGCGCCTGCTTGATTGAGCGCATTACGTCGACCCCTTCCCCGTGCTCGCTGACCAGAAACTCCATCTTGCCATACCCGACCCCGTGTTCGCCGGTGCTCGTCCCCTCCATGGCGAGCGCGCGGGCCACCATGCGGTTGTTGAGTCGGCTCGCTTCGGCGACCTCCTCTGGCCGATTCGGGTCGATCATGAAGACAAGATGGAAGTTGCCGTCACCGACATGGCCGACGAGCGCGGACGGGATTAATGAACTCCCGAGGTCCCGCTTGGTCTCGCTAATGCACTCGGCAAGACGCGAAATCGGCACGCAAACATCCGTCGCCCAGCCCTTCGATCCCGGACGCAACGCCAGCGCAGCATAGTAGGCGTCGTGACGCGCCTGCCAGAGCTTCGACCGCTCTTCAGGTGTCGTCGCCCAGCGAAAATTATCGACGCTGCATTCGGCGGCGATTGTCTTCACCATCTCCGCCTGCTCGGCTACTCCAGCCCCCGTGCCATGAAACTCGAAAAAAAGGGTTGGGGCGACCTTGTAATCTAGTTTTGAAAACTTGTTGATCGCTGCGATCTGCGCTTCATCGAGCAGTTCGATCCGGGCTACAGGTATGCCGCTCTGAATCGTCAGAATAACGGTATTGACAGCGTCCTCTATCGTCGGGAAGCCGCAGACTGCGGCGGAAATCGCTTCCGGGATGCCGTAAAGCCTAACGCTCACTTCAGTAATGATGCCGAGGGTGCCTTCCGAGCCGACGAAAAGGCGGGTCAGATCGTAACCGGCCGCCGATTTGCGAGCGCGCCGCGCAGTTCGGATGACTCGACCGTCGGCGAGCACCACGTTGAGGGCCAGTACGTTTTCACGCATCGTGCCGTAGCGCACCGCGTTGGTCCCCGAGGCGCGCGTCGCTGCCATGCCGCCGAGCGTTGCATCAGCCCCAGGATCAATCGGAAAGAATAGGCCGGTGTCGCGTAAATGCTCGTTGAGCTGCTTCCGGGTAACTCCAGCCTCGACAGTAGCGTCGAGATCTTCGGCATTGACGCGCAGGATCCGGTTCATCTGCGACAAGTCGATACAAATGCCGCCCGCGAGCGCGGCGACGTGCCCTTCGAGCGAGGTACCCGCGCCGAACGCGATGACTGGTGTGCAGCGCTCGACGCAGAGTTTGACGATCGCTGCAACTTCGTCCGTACTGCGAGCGAAGGCAACCGCGTCCGGGGCATGCGGCGCATGATAGGACTCGTCCTTGCCATGCTGGGCGCAAACTGCCGCTGAGGTGGAGAGGCGATCACCGAGAAGCTGGCGCAGCGCGGCAAGCAGGGAGGGGGCGATGGGGTCACGGCGAAGGGCGGGTGCGGGCATAGCAGCGGCCAAAAGGATCGAAACCTGAACGAGAGTTCAAGCATTACTCCCAGCGCGATGCTGCGGCAATCAAGATTAGGGCCCCCTCGGGTCGCGGCGCGGCTCTTGCACGGCTGGCAAGCCGAATGGTCACAAGCGACCTCGTCGGTCGAGGTGGCCAATTCCGGCCCCAAATCCGCGTGGCCGGGTGGTTCGTTGCCCTCTCGTGGCCGATTGAGGCTCGTCATTGAGCAACCACAGGGGAATCACTACGTTTGCTAAGCTTGCGGCGGCGAGTTGAAGAGGTTGCGATGGCTTTGTCAGCGGTCACGCTCGACGACAAATACGGCCTCGACAAGGGGCGGATTTACCTCACCGGAACTCAGGCATTGGTACGCCTGCCAATGATGCAGCGGCAGCGCGACGTCGCTGCAGGGCTCAATACCGGCTGCTTCATCTCGGGTTACCGCGGCTCGCCTTTGGGCGGGTTCGATCAGGCCCTGTGGGGTGCGCACCGGTTTCTTGAGAAGAACCACATCCGCTTTCAGCCGGCGATCAACGAGGAACTCGGAGCAACCGCGGTCTGGGGAAGCCAGCAGATCGATCTGTTTCCCGGCTCGAAATACGACGGTGTTTTCGCCTTGTGGTACGCCAAGGGACCCGGTGTCGATCGCAGTGGCGACGCGCTCAAGCATGGCAACGCCGCCGGTTCGGCGCCGCACGGCGGAGTGCTGCTGCTCGCAGGCGACGATCACACCTGCAAATCCTCGACGCTGCCGCATCAGTCCGAATACGCGTTTATGGATGCGTCTATCCCGGTACTGAACCCCGCCGGGGTGCAGGAACTGCTCGATCTCGGCCTCTATGGCTGGGCAATGTCGCGCTATTCCGGTTGCTGGGTCGCTTTCAAGGCGATCGCTGAGACCCTCGACAGCTCCGCTTCGGTCGAGGTCGGCCCGGAGCGGGTTAAGATCTTACAGCCCAACGACTTTGAGATGCCGCTAGGGGGACTCAATATCCGCTGGCCGGACCAGCCGCTTGATCAGGAATATCGGCTCCACAAATACAAGCTTTACGCCGCCCTCGCCTTTGCCCGCGCAAACCGCCTCGACCGTATCGTCATCGACAGCCCGCGGCCGCGCTTCGGCATTGTGACCACCGGCAAATCCTATCTTGACGTGCGCCAAGCTTTGGACGACCTCGGGATCGACGACGCGCATGCCGCAGACATTGGCATACGTCTTTACAAGGTGGCGATGTCCTGGCCCCTCGAACGCGAGGGCATTAGGCACTTTGCCGAGGGGCTCGAAGAGATCCTCGTTGTGGAAGAAAAGCGCGCGATCATCGAGAACCAGTTCAAAGAGCAGCTTTACAATTGGCGTGAAGACGTGCGCCCGCGAGTCATCGGGAAGTTTGATGAGAACCACAATTGGATTCTGCCGTCGAACGGCGAGTTGAACCCGGCCCAGATCGCGCGGGCGATCGCCGGCCGTATCGCCCGGTTCCATACCTCGACGCGCATCACCGAGCGCCTTGATTTCCTCGAGGCGAAGGAGCGTCAACTCGGCGGCGACGTCGTGCCATTTTCCCGCACGCCCTATTTTTGCTCGGGCTGCCCGCACAACACCTCGACCAAGGTACCGGAGGGCAGTCGCGCGCTCGCAGGCATCGGTTGCCATTACCTGGCCCAGTTCATGGACAGGTCGACCGCGACCTTCACTCAGATGGGCGGCGAGGGTGCGCCGTGGATCGGCCAGGCGCCGTTCACTGAAACCAAGCACGTCTTCGCCAATCTCGGCGACGGCACTTACACCCATTCGGGCGTGCTGGCGATCCGTGCGGCGGTCGCCGCCAAGGTCAACATGACATACAAGCTGCTGTTTAACGATGCCGTGGCGATGACTGGAGGTCAGCCGATCGACGGCGGCTTGACCGTGCCGGCGCTCACCCGGCAGCTCGCCGCAGAAGGGGTGCAGCACATCGTGGTCGTTACAGACGAGCCTGAGAAATACTCACCCGCCGCCGATTTTGCAGCGGGAACAACGGTGCGCCACCGGGATGATCTCGACGCAGCCCAGCGCGAGCTGCGCGAAATCGTCGGGGTCACTGCTATTGTCTACGACCAAACCTGCGCCGCCGAGAAACGCCGGCGTCGACGCCGCGGTCGCTTCTCCGATCCCGCCAAACGGGTCTTCATCAACGACCTAGTCTGCGAGGGGTGCGGCGACTGCTCGAAAACCTCGAACTGCCTTTCGGTCGTGCCGGTCGAAACCGAGTTTGGGCGCAAGCGGGCGATTGATCAGTCGAGCTGCAACAAGGATTACTCCTGCATCGAGGGTTTCTGCCCGAGCTTTGTTACCGTGCACGGCGGCGGGCTCAAGAAGCCCAAATCCGGTGATCTCACCGAAGGCGGGCTACCAGCGCTCCCCGAACCGGTTCGCCCCGCTCTCGATCAGCCTTACGGCATTCTCGTCACCGGGGTCGGCGGGACCGGTGTTGTGACGATCGGCGCGCTTCTCGGCATGGCGGCGCATCTCGAACAAAAGGGCTGCACCGTGCTCGACATGACTGGTCTCGCCCAAAAGGGCGGTGCCGTCTATAGCCATGTCCGGATCGCACGAAGGCCGGATGAGATCCACGCCGTGCGCATCGCCGCCGGCGGCGCGAGCCTACTCCTGGGGTGTGATCTCGTCGTTTCGGCGAGTCCGGATGCCCTGTCGAAGCTGCAGCTCGGTCACAGCCGCGCAATCGTCAACAGTCATGAGACGATCATCGGCGAGTTTACCCGCAACCCGGACCTCAAATTTCCTACCCGCGAGATGAAGCGAAGCATCTCCGAAGCGACCGGCCCGGACAACGCAGAATTTCTCGATGCAACCCATCTAGCGACCGGCCTCCTCGGCGACTCGATCGCGAGCAATCTCTTCATGCTCGGTTATGCCTATCAGCGCCGATTGGTGCCGCTCTCGGCCGAAGCCATCGAGCAAGCCATCGCACTGAACGGCGTCGCAGTGGAATTCAACCTTAATGCGTTTCGCTGGGGGCGGCGCGCGGCGGTAGATTCCGCGCTGGTCGAAACCCGTGCGAGCGCGCCCGCAACGGTACCGGAGAGCCACCGGCTCTCCGAAACCCTCGATCAGATGATCGAGCGCCGGATCACCTTCCTGAGGGATTACCAGGACGCCGCCTACGCCGCGCGTTATGCCGGTAGGGTCGGCCGCGTCCGCGACGTCGAAACTACGTGCCTCCCCGGCCAGACTGATCTGGCCCAGTCCGTCGCCCGCTCCCTCTTCAAGCTGATGGCCTACAAGGACGAATACGAAGTCGCGCGGCTCTATACCGAAACCGATTTCTTGAAGCGCGTCGCCGACCGTTTCGAAGGTCCGTACGAGATCAACTTCCACCTGGCGCCGCCGCTGCTCGGCGATCGCGACCCCGAGACGGGGCATCTACGCAAGCGCAGCTTCGGTCCGTGGATGCTGTCGGTCTTTCGCGTGCTGGCGCGGCTACGCCGTCTTCGCGGTACGCCCTTCGATATCTTTGGCCGCAGCCAGGAACGGCGGACTGAACAGCGGCTGATCGGCGCGTACCTGGCAGTGGTCGACGAAATCCTCGCCCGCCTGTCGCCCGCTAATCATGCGGCAGCGGTCGAACTCGCCGCCTTGCCCCTCGAAATACGCGGCTTCGGCCACGTCAAGCAGGAAAGCCTCGACCGCGTGAAAGCCAAAGAGGAGGCGCTCCTCACCCGCATCCGCTCGGCACCATCGGCGCACGCCCTCGCCGCTGATTAACCGCTCGCGCTGGCTCGCTGCGGGCGGCGGCTTACGCCGGCCCCCGTCACCCCGCTTCGAAGGGGAGCGCAACGAACCGGGCATTGCCTTCGCGCTCGACACGCAAGATAATGTTTTTGTGCCCATTTTTCCGCGCCGCGGCGACCTTTTGCTGCAACTCTTCCAGCGATCCCACCGCCTCGTGACCGACCGCGACGACGAGATCGCCGGGACGCAGCCCTTGCACAGCTCCCGAGCTGTTTTGCGGCACTTCGGTGATGACTGCGCCCTTTGTCGTATCGGGCAGCGAAAACTGCTTACGCAGTTCGGCGGTCGGTTTTGCGAGCTTGAGGCCGAGCGCATCGATGCTCGGCGGCGGTTTTGGCTTCTCCGGCTCGGGCGGGGGTGACGCAGGACGGTTAGAGTTCAATGCTGCGACTTTTATCTCAACTTCCTGATCCTTCCCGTCGCGCCACATCGACAGCTTGACCAATGTATCCGGTGCCGTGTCGGCGACGAGGCGAGGCAGCTGGCGGCTGCGGTCGATCGGCTTGCTGTCATAAGCGAGGATCACGTCCCCCGGCTGCAGCTTTGCCTGCGCTGCGGGGCTTGCCGGATCGACGGTCGCAATCATCGCGCCGCGGCTCCGGTCAAGCCCGACCGCCTCGGCAATCTCCTCGGTGACCGGTTGGATGCGCGCTCCGATCCAGCCGCGCTCAACCTTTCCGGTCGCCCTCAACTGATCAATGATCGGGCGCGCGGACGCCGACGGGATCGCAAAGCCGATGCCGATCGAACCGCCCGATGGCGAGAAGATGGCCGTGTTGATGCCGATCACTTCGCCGGTGAGGTTGAACATCGGCCCACCGGAGTTGCCGCGGTTGATCGAAGCATCGGTCTGCAGAAAATCATCGTAGGGGCCGGAGTGGATATCGCGCGCCGTGGCGGAGATGATGCCTGAGGTCACCGTGCCACCGAGACCGAAGGGGTTGCCGATCGCGAGCACCCAGTCGCCTACCCTGGCCTTGATCGAATCTCCCCAGGCTGCAGCCGGCAACGGTGCCTTTGGTTCGATCCTGAGAAGCGCGAGATCACTTACCGCGTCGCGACCGACGACCTCGGCCTGCAGGGTCGTGTCGTCGGCCAAAGTCACGGCTATCTGCTCGGCATTGGCAATGACGTGGTTGTTGGTGACGATGAGACCGGAGGGATCGATGATGAATCCTGAGCCGAGCGAAGCGACCCGCGACCCCGGCGGACTAGGGCCCCCTGGTGCACTCTTCTCGCCGAAGAAGTCGCGAAAGAACTCGTCGAGCGGCGCTCCCGGGCCCGGCAGCTGTGCTTCCGGACTGCCCTTGGGCGCGGGCGACGCGCTCGCCTGGGTCGTCGAAATGTTGACGACGACCCCGACCAGTTTTGCTGCCAGCTGCGCGAAGACTTCCGAAAAAGGTGTCTCTTGCGGCGCATCAGCGCGGCTCGACGCCGCCGCCACCAGAAGCAATGTCATCAACGCCGCACGCGTCGCGCTCCAGCGGCCAAAAAACCTCACGCGACATCTCCTCCTATCAGCCTTGCAGATAAACCCGCCCCTCGTCGCGGAAGATCGAGTGCTGGTGTTTCCGCAGCGCTCGATATGAAATGGCGGCGAGCTTGGCAAGCCGGAACAGCCGCGTGAAGACGCATGATCAAACGGCGGTGGGTGAGACGTTAAGGGCATTGTTCGATGCCGCACTTGCCGCGGCCGAACCATCCCGGGCACTCGGGCAACGAATTCCGACGCCGGTCCGGGGGCGCACGGTGGTGGTTGGCGCCGGCAAGGCTTCGGCGGCGATGGCCAGTGCGTTTGAGGCCGGCTGGTCCGGTCCGCTCGAGGGTCTCGTCATCACCCGTTACGGGCATGCCCTACCTTGCAGCCGCATCGAAGTCGTCGAGGCGAGCCACCCTGTTCCCGATGTCGCGGGCGAGCGGGCGGCAGGTCGAATCCTCGCCTTGGCTCGCGGGCTGGGACCAAACGATCAACTTGTCTTTCTCGCGTCAGGTGGCGGCTCGGCGCTGCTCTCTCTCCCCGCTCCCGGCCTCACCCTCGACGACAAACAGGCGGTGACACGCTCGCTCCTACGCTCGGGCGCCACGATCACCGAGATCAACACGGTGCGCAAGCACCTTTCGGCGATCAAGGGCGGCAGGCTTGCCGCCGCCGCGGCGCCCGCCCGGATCGTCACCCTGGCGATCTCCGATGTTCCGGGCGACGACCCGGCAGTCATCGCTTCCGGTCCCACCGTGCCCGATCCGACCACCTTCGCCGACGCGCGTTCGGTGCTTGCGAAGTACCGCATCGCCGAACCGGGGGCGGTGGTCGCGCACCTTCTGGGAGAGACGGAGGAGACCCCGAAACCCAACGACCCGATCTTTGATCAGGCGACGTTCGCCCTGATTGCCAGCCCGCAGGAGTCACTGCAATCGGCTGCTGCGGCGGCCAAGCAGCGCGAGATTGTGCCGATCGTCCTCAGCGACCGGATCGAAGGCGAAGCTCGGCAGGTCGCGATGGTGCATGCGGCGATAGCACTTCAGATCCGTGCGGGAAAGTTCCGGGTCGGCGGACGGCTGGTCTCGCCCCCTGCCGTAATCTTGTCGGGCGGTGAGACCACTGTCACGGTTACCGGCACGGGCCGCGGCGGACGTAACACGGAGTTCCTGCTAGCCCTCGCAGCGGCGCTCAAGGGAGCCGAGGGTATCTCGGCGCTCGCCTGTGATACCGATGGCATCGACGGAACGGAAAGCAATGCCGGGGCGATCGTCTACCCGGACAGCTTGTCACGCGCCGCCGCCCGAGGCGTTTCGATGCAGGATGCGCTCGCCGATAATGACGGATATGGATTCTTTGCCGCTCTCGGCGACCTTGTCGTGACCGGTCCAACATTTACCAACGTCAATGATTTCCGAGCCGTCCTGGTTCTCGACTGAGATGGGCAGACAGAATGATCGACATGCGGCGCCGGCGCAGTGCCAAGATCGTTGCGACGCTGGGCCCATCGAGCTCCACCCCGGAACGGATCAGCGCGCTCTTCGAGGCGGGCGTCGACGTGTTCCGGCTGAATTTCAGCCACGGCACGCAAGATGATCATGGAGCCCGATTCGACGCCATACGGCGGATAGAGAGCGCGACAGGGCGGCCGATCGGCATTCTTGCTGACTTGCAGGGACCAAAACTCCGCCTCGGCACCTTTACCGAGGGTCGGATCGAGCTCGCCGCCGGCGCGCGCTTCCATCTCGATCTTGATCGTCAGGCGGGCGATGAAAACCGTGCACCGTTGCCGCACCCCGAGATCTTCGAGGCGCTCCGGCCGGGAACCGAGCTCCTCCTCGACGACGGCCGGGTAAGGCTCCAGGTCGAGGTCTGCGGCGCCGGCTTTGCCGATACGCGATGCTTGGTGGGCGGCATGTTATCCGACCGCCGATCTCTCCTTCGCACTTGAGCACGGCGCGGATTGGATTGCATTCTCATTCGTCCAGCGCCCCGCTGACGTTGCCGAGGGGCGCAAATTGGTCGGTGGCCGCGCCGGCGTCATGGTCAAGCTCGAGAAGCCATCGGCGATCCAGCACCTCGCCGAGATTATCGAACTCGCCGACGGGCTGATGGTCGCGCGCGGCGATCTCGGCGTCGAGATGCCTCCCGAGGACGTCCCGAGCGTGCAGAAGCTGGTAGTTCACGCCTGCCGGGCTGCGGGAAAGCCGGTTGTCGTGGCGACTCAAATGCTGGAATCGATGATTGCGGCGCCAACCCCGACCCGAGCCGAGGCCTCCGATGTAGCGACCGCGGTCTATGAAGGCGCGGACGCCGTCATGCTGTCCGCAGAGACCGCATCGGGGGGCTTTCCGATCGAATCAGTGGCGATGATGAACCGTATCGCCTGTCGGGTGCAGGAGGATCCGCTCTATTACTCGATGCTTGAGAGCACTCGGATAGAGCACGAGCACACGGCGTCGGATGCGATCAGCGCCGCGGCCTGCCAAGTCGCACGCCTGGTGGGCGCGGCCGCGATCGTTTCCTACACCACATCGGGGGCGACCGCTCTTCGGGCCGCCCGCGAGCGGCCCGAAGCCCCGATCCTGGTGCTGACGTCGAACCTCGGCACAGCACGGCGACTGGCTGTCTTGTGGGGCGCGCATTGCGTGCACACGAGCGACGTCAAAAGCTTTGGCGACATGGTGCAAAAGGCTGTGCGGATCGCCCACCGCGAGAAGATTGCGGAACTCGGCCAGCGGGTCGTTATCACCGCCGGCGTCCCGTTCGGAACCCCCGGCGCCACGAATGTCCTTAGGATCGCCTGGATAGATCGCTGAAATTCGCCTTTCGAACGACCGTCCGCGAGCCGGTCGGGGGCGGCTCCGCCTGATTATTCAGGAGCGATTCAGGTGATGCCGGAGCGGAACCGGATCCGGGGCTCGCGCATTGGGCGAAAAAAGAGGCTGGCAAACCTCGATTTGTCCGCACTTTCAAAAAATGTTAGTGCTGCTGGCGATGGAGGCTCTTCGGTAGCGATCCGGCGTGCCGCCTACACCGTCGGCGCGAGCTTTGCGGCATCGACCTCATGGATCTCTCGGTCGTCATTCCGGTAAAGAACGAGGCTGACAATATTAGGCCGGTCGTCGGCGAGATTCGCGCCGCACTCAACGATTTGGTCGAGTATGAGATCCTCTATGTCGATGACGGTAGCGAGGATGCGACCGCCGCCGAGATTTCACGGCTCGCAGGCGAGATACCGCAGGTGCGGTTGCTGCGTCACATGCAAAATTTCGGACAGAGCTCAGCCATCTGCACCGGCGTCCGTGTGGCGCGCGCCGACTGGATCGCAACGCTCGACGGCGATGGCCAGAACGATCCAGCCGACATCGCGGCGATGTGGCGTCTTGCGCGACAAGCTCCGGCGAGCCCGCCGTTGTTGATTGCCGGTTATCGCGAGAGGCGGCAAGACAGCTGGTCGAAGCGTTCGGCCTCGCGCATCGCCAACACGATCCGCGGTCGGCTTCTCGGGGACCGCACGCCAGACACGGGCTGCGGGATAAAGTTGTTTCCACGTTCGCTTTTTTTGGATTTGCCCTATTTCGACCATATGCACCGCTTCCTTCCCGCGCTGGTGCTGCGCGAAGGGGGAACTGTGCTTTCGGTGCCGGTCAATCACCGGCCGCGCCGCAGGGGAATGTCGAAATACGGCGTGTTCGACCGTCTGGGTGTCGGAATCATCGACCTCCTGGGGGTCATGTGGCTGCAGCGCCGTGCGCCTCGCCCGCGCCTCTCCGACGAGGTGGTGCTCGCCGCGGACACCGCTGCCTCGCGTGATCCACGGCTTTCCGCGGTCTCGACGCCGCGATGACGGCGAGAGACCGGCAGGCAGCGGCTGTCGACCTGCCGATGGTAGGCCTTCGCCGGGCGGCGAGGCTCGCCCTGCTCGCGTTTCTCGTGGCCGGGGCCGTGGCAGTCTGGCGCTGGCGGGCTGTCCTCGACCCCACCACGATTGGCGCCGCCATCGCCCGCTATCCGGCAGCCCCGCTGGGATTCCTCGCGGCTCACATCGCGGCCAGCCTGCTGTTTGTCCCGCGAACACTCCTGGCGATTGTCGCTGGACTGTTATTCGGCGCGGGGTGGGGCATCGTCTGGGCTGCGTCGGGCAGCGTTGCCGGCGCTGTAGCGGGATTCCTCGTGAGCCGCTACGTGAGTTCGGGCGTGAGCGATTTGGGGCGCTTCGAACCCATCGCCGCGCGGGTCGAGCGTGGCGGGTGGCGCGCGGTGGCCATGCTCCGGCTGATCCCTGTCATGCCGCACAGTGCGGCCAATTACGGGCTCGGGCTGACCAAATTACCTCTCGGAACCTACGCGTTCGGTTCACTGCTTGGCCAACTACCTTTGACGATCGCCTATGTCGATCTCGGGGCTGCCGGGGAGCGCCTGATGTTTGGCGGCTCGAGCTGGATCGAACCGACTCTCATTGGCCTCGCAGCCCTCTCGCTGTCGCTAGTGATTCCGGCGATCGCCCGGCGGCGGGCCGGCTAACCGGCCGCCAGCGCTTTGGGCACCGGCCCGCCGGTGGCCCAGTCGAGAAGCTCGACCGTGTGAACGACCGGCACGTCGCAACCGGAGGAAAGCTGCATGATGCAACCGATATTGCCGGTCGCGACGATATCGGGCCTGGTCCCCGCGATGTTGGCGAGCTTGCGGTCGCGCAGCGCGGCGGCGATCTCCGGCTGCAGCAAATTATAGGTCCCGGCAGAACCGCAACAGAGGTGCCCCTCCGGCACATCCATCGGATCGAACCCCGCGGCGGCAAGAAGCTCCTTCGGCCCGGCGTGTAGGCGCTGCCCGTGCTGCATCGAGCAAGCCGAATGATAGGCGACCCGCCGTTTAGCGATGGTAGCCTCCGGCCTCGGCCGAAGCAGCCCGAGCGTCGCGATTACTTCGGTTACATCGCGAGCGAGCGAGGCGATCCGCGCCGCCTTCTCCGCATAGGCAGGTTCCCGGCGCAGCATAAAGCCGTAATCCTTGACGGTCGTACCACAACCCGATGCGTTGATCACGATGGCGTCTAGCCCGAAGGCGAGGCGCTCATGCTCCCACGCATCGATGTTGGCGCGCGCCAACCGGAGCGCCGACTCCTCCTGGCCGAGGTGATGGGCCAGAGATCCGCAACACCCACTGCGGCGAGCGACCACGACCTCGCAGCCGTGGCGGGCCAGTAGTCGGATCGTCGCCTCGTTGATCGCGGGCGCGAGAACCTTCTGGGCGCACCCCGGCAACAGCGCGATCCGCATTCGCCGCTCGCCCGCCGATGCATAAACCGCAGGCTTGTCCGTCGGCGAGGCGGCCACGACCGAGTCCGGAGCCAGTGAGAATAATGGAGCGTACCGGCCGGGTAGGAACCGTGCCCACGGTTTGAAGATTGCCGCGCAGTAGAGGGACAGGCGGAACAGCCGCGGCCGTGTCAGAACCGCGCCGAGAAACTGCCGAAGCCCGCGTTCGCCCCACGCCCGGAGGTAATTCCTTTCGATCCAGCGCCGAGCGTGGTCGACAAGGTGCATGTAGTTGACGCCGGACGGGCAGGTCGTCATGCACGACAGGCAGGAGAGGCACCGGTCGATATGCTTGACCGTGTCGACGGTGACTTTTTCGCCGCCCGCGAGCATGTCTTTGATCAGGTAGATACGGCCGCGCGGACTGTCGAGCTCGTCGCCGAGCAGGACATAGGTGGGACAGGTTGCGGTGCAGAACCCACAATGGGTGCAGGTCCGCAGCACCTTCTCAGATGCCGCAGTGTCGGGATCGTCGAGCTGCTCTGCCGTGAAGTCTGTCCGCACCGGATCAACTACCCTCGACCATGCGCCCGGGATTGAGGACTCGGCGGGGGTCGAAGCTCTGCTTGATGCGACCCGCGAGGGCGGCAAGCTGCGGAGGTTGCGGCTCGAATACCGGGACGGCGCGGCGCAATGCCGGCGATCCCCTGATCAACGTTGCGTGCCCCGTGCCGCGACCATCCGGGCCGCGGACTGCGCCACGAATCACCGCGGCTCCTCCGTCCTCGGCCCCGGCAACCGCGGCCCACAAAAGTCCGCCGCCCCAGTCGAGATACCAATTGGCATCTAGGGCGCGGGCGATCGCTTCACCCAGTTCGGCACCCCGGTTCGGGGCGATCGAGACCCGCCAAACCACGCGGTCGATAGGTTGAGAGAGCGGTACGACGTCGCGGATCGACCGCCAGAATACCGCAGAGGATTCAGCTTCGAGCACCACTGCTTGGCAATCCGAAGCCAACTCAGTCAATAGCTGTTCGCGCCGGAAGGTAACCGAAAGCGGAGGTCCCTCTAGACGAAGCGCGGCGACGCCGGGTAATCCGGGGTGCGGAGTGGGCGGTGCAGCCAGGAATCCCGGTAGATAAGCCGCACCCGAGATCTCGTGCGGCGAAGCCAGTGCGCGCTTCAACCGCTGTACCGCCGCCGCGGGTTCGAGCCCGCACAGCATCACGGTGCAGGCAGCCTCGGGCCGCGGCAGCACCTTAACCGTCACTTCCTCGAGCGCGGCGAGCGTCCCGTAGGAACCCGCCATCAGCTTGCAAAGGTCGTAACCAGTTACATTCTTGACGACTTTTCCGCCCGCCTTGAACACTTCGCCGCGCCCGCTGACGCCGCGAAAGCCAAGGAAGTGGTCACGCGCCGCGCCCGCCTTGATCCGGCGCGGTCCCGAAAGGTTGCAGGCGAGCACACCGCCCAGAGTTTCCCTTGTGGCAGCGGAGGCCGGTAGGGCGAAAAGCCCGGCCCAATCGGGCGGCTCGAACGCGAGCATTTGCCGGGCCTGGGCGAGTGCCGCGTCGATCTCGTCGAGCCGCGTCGCCGCGCCGGCGGTCAGCACCAGCTCACTCGGCCGGTAGTCGCGGATCCCGGCAAGGGCAGACAGATCGAGGGTGCGCGGCACTTGCAACGGGCGGCCGAGCGCTCGCTTTGTCTCTCCAGCGACCAGTTCGATTGGTTCCTCGGCGGCGAGTGCCTCGTTGACGGCATCGCGCAGCTCCCCGAGATCGGCGGGAGTCAGGCGGGTCATGACCCCGCCAAGTTCAAAAGCGCGGCAGGTCGGGAAATGGCAGTCGGCCCGCATGGACATGAAGGCGGCCGAGTTCGGCGCAACGGTGTAATTGCGGGAACACCTTGCCCGGATTGAGCAAGCCATCGGGATCGAACGCGCATTTCAGGCGCTGCTGATGCGCGAGATCGCTGTCGTCGAACATCGCACCCATCAGGTCTCGCTTTTCGACTCCGACCCCATGCTCGCCTGTCAGGACTCCGCCCACTTCGACGCAGAGCCTGAGGATATCCGCTCCAAAAGCCTCGGCACTTTCGACCTCGGCGGGCTTGTTGGCATCGTAAAGAATGAGCGGGTGGAGGTTGCCGTCGCCGGCGTGAAAGACGTTCGCTAAGCCGAGACGGTAATGGTCCGACAGCGTGCGCATCCGCATCAAGACCTCGGCCACACGTGCACGCGGGATCGTGCTGTCCATGCAATAGTAATCAGGGGAGATCCGCCCGACCGCCGGGAAGGCCGCCTTGCGGCCGGACCAAAAGACGAGCCGCTCCGCCTCAGTGCGGCTGAGCCGGATTTCAGTGGCGTGGTGATCGCGCGCAATCGCTTCAACCCGTCCGGTCAGCTCCTCGACCTCGGGCGGCGGGCCGTCGAGTTCGACAATCAGCAATGCCTCGACATCGAGCGGATAGCCGGCGTTGACGAAGGCCTCCGCGGCGTGAATCGCCGGCCGGTCCATCATCTCCATCCCGCCGGGAATGATGCCGGCAGCGATTACCGCGGCCACGCAATTGCCGGCGGCCTCCGTCGTGGCAAAACCGATCAGCAGTGCCCGCGCTGTCGTCGGCTTCGGCAGGATGCGTACGGTAACTTCCGTTACGACCCCGAGCAGCCCTTCGGATCCAGTCATCACGCCGAGTAGGTCATAACCCTCGGCATCAAAATGCTTCCCGCCCAGACGGATCACCTCGCCATCCATCAGCACCACCTCGACGCCGAGGACGTTGTTCGTCGTAACCCCGTATTTGAGACAATGCACGCCGCCCGAATTCTCGGCGACGTTGCCGCCTATCGTGCAAGCGATCTGGCTCGACGGGTCCGGCGCGTAATAGAAGCCGGCATTCTCCACCGCTTGCGTGATTGCCAAATTGGTGACGCCAGGCTGGGTGACGACGCAGCGGTTGGCGTAATCGATATCGAGGATGCGGTTGAACTTGGCCAGGCCGAGCAACACGCCATCGGCGAGCGGCAGCGCGCCGCCTGAGAGCGATGTGCCGGCGCCGCGCGGGACGACCTTGATGCCGGTTTCCTTACAATAGCGCAGAACCGCCGCGACCTGCTCGACGCGCGACGGCAGCACGACGACCATCGGCAGCTGGCGGTAGGCAGTCAACCCGTCGCTCTCATAGGCGCGGCGCTCGACCTCGGAGACAATCACGCCTTCGCCCGGGACAATCCGTCGGAGCGCTTCGACAATCTCAGCCCGGTGCAGCAATACCGCGGCATCCGGCGTCGGCATCTTCATCGGCGCGACCCGCTCTGCCGGGGAGAAGCCCGGCTCAACCCTGGCGTGCCTTATACCGAGGATTGGCCTTATTGATGATGTAGGTGCGCCCCTTGCGCCGCACAACGCGGCAGTTCTTGTCGCGTTTTCTCAGCGACTTCAACGAATTGACGATCTTCATGCCCATGTTCCTCGATAAGGGGGGGAACATAGGTACGAGGCTGACCGAAGTCAAATCCGGACCGTTAAATCCTACAACCCTAGGAATTCACGATGCCGCCGCGGCAAGATCGCGCTCGCCTTGGCGCAGTTCGGCGACGTCGTTGCGGGCGGAGAGGAAAGCCCTGATGTTGCGCGTTGCCTGGCGCAAGCGCTGGCGGTTCTCAACGAGGGCGATGCGCACGAAACCCTCGCCATATTCGCCGAAACCGATCCCCGGCGACACCGCGACATTGGCCCGCTCGAGCAATAACTTCGAGAACGCCAGGCTGCCGATTCCCTGAAAGGCAGGCGGGATCGGCGCCCAAGCGAACATCGTCGCCTCGGGCTGCGGCAGCGGCCAGCCGGCTTGGCGCAAGCCGTCGATCAACACATCGCGCCGGGCGCGATAGCGCTCGCGGGTCTCGGCGATGCAGTCCTGCGGACCGTTTAGCGCCGCAGTAGCGGCGACCTGAATCGGCGTGAAGGCGCCATAATCGAGGTAGGATTTGACCCGTGCCAGCGCGGCAATCAACCGCGCGTTGCCGACGGCAAAGCCGATGCGCCACCCGGCCATCGAATAGGTCTTGCTGAGGGAGGAAAACTCCACCGCAATGTCCCGGGCTCCGGGGACCTCGAGGATCGAGGGCGGCGGCTTGCCGTCGAAATAGATTTCGGCATAAGCGAGATCGGACAACACGACGATATCGTGGCGACGGCAGAACTCGATAATCTCACCGTAGAAGTCGAGGTCGACGGTTTTTGCCGTCGGATTGGCAGGGAAGTTGAGGACGATCGCCAGCGGTGCCGGGACGCTGTGCTGGACTGCCTTTTTAAGCTCGCCGAGAAAGTCGAATTCCGGGCCGACCGGCACGTGGCGCACCGAAGCGCCCGCCATGATGAAGCCGAATGCATGGATTGGATAGCACGGGTTAGGGACGAGAACGATGTCGCCCGGGGCGGTGATCGCCTGGGCGAGGTTGGCGAGCCCTTCCTTCGAGCCGAGGGTGACGATGATCTCGCGTTCCGGATCAAGATCCACCCCGAAGCGGCGAGCGTAATAGGCGGCGCAGGCGCGGCGCAAACCGGTAATGCCGCGCGAGACCGAGTAGCCGTGAGTTCGTGGGTTTTGCACGATTTCGACGAGCTTGGCGACGATATGCGCCGGTGTCGGGCCGTCGGGATTGCCCATACCGAGATCGATCACGTCGCGCCCGGCGGCGCGCGCGCTGGCTTTAAGCGCGTTAACTTCGGTGAAGACGTACGGGGGAAGACGCTTGATGCGGTAGAACTCTTCGGTCATCGCGGCTCTGCATCCGGTGAATGCCGAAGTCTAGGCCGACCGCTCCGCATTTGGCGAGCACGATGGTGTCGCAGAGCGCGCGTTTTTGCGGATTCGTAGCGGAGACCTAGAGAGCGCCTGACCTAATACCGCCGCTCTTTGGCGTGCCTTGCGTTGCGGCGAGCACATGAAGCACGTTCAGAGAGAAATCGACGGCAACCGTAGAGCCATCTTGGTTATGAAATAAACGTGGTAGCGTTAATGCCCAGAGAATACTTTACCTAATAGCGGTGTGACTTTCTTGTCATAGAATTCCGCAGCCTCTTTTTCAAAAGAGGGCCTTACTTCTGCATCATAATATTTGACCCGTTCCGCGAAGGGTTCCTCAGTCAGAGCCGTTGGTCGTCCAGCAATCTCAGCAGCAAGATTCACTGGGTCCTCGTGAAGGATTTGATCTCGTGTGCTTACGGGCACATCGCCGAACCTTGTATGAAGAAATATGCCCACCTGATGGTCAGCTGCCTCATTGGTAAACTGAAAAATCACGGTCAAAGCGCGCGCCGTCATCCTGGCATGAAGCTCATGCATCCTCTCTCGTGACCGCCTGGGCATCAACTCGACGAACATCGGAACCTCCTATCCAGAGAACGGCGTTATCCGAGACTGGTTTTACAAGAATATAGGGCTACCATAATTAATATCTCTCCTAGGCCCTCTCAGAGAACTTAGAGCCTTCTGATTCAAGAAGCAAATCTGATCGCAGTTAAGAAAGGTTAAGCTTTGTGGGTAAGCCGCTACAGGTCCATAGACCACATCGTACGGCACAGCCGACCGTCTAGCGTGATCATTATTGCCAAGGCGGTTGTATCTTACGAAGTCAAAGAAATCGGAGCCTTGCATCACAAAGGCAAGGTGATCGTCCAGATTGGCCACCTCGTCCCGATCAAGGTCGAATGTCAGCACCGCCGACCTGCCACCGCGCGGTGAGCGGAGAGCCTTCTGGTTTGCCCATTGCTGAGCCTGATGCAGACTTGAGGTGACATAAAACCCCCGACCGAAATCGGCCCGTAACCGACATACTGCGAGATCGATGCCAACAGCCTGGATACGCACGGCGGCATCCTCATCGGTCCCGTGGTACACGACCAAGGGCGCATTGGTCCATGGCATGCCGCTCTTCCATAGCGTTGGTTCTCCCAGCGCATTTAAACCCTAGATCGCCGTCATGTCGCCACAAAATTGACCTCTATCCATACAAAGAACGGTGCGGCCGGGTTTCGCTCCACCGACGCAACAAAATTGTCACAGGGAAACGTTATCGCGCCTTGTTTCGATGGTCAAGCGAGCCGGTTATCGTGTTGCTGGCAGACCGTCGCGAAGTTAACTCTTGCAATGTTGCAACTAAACACGGCTGTTTCAGGGCGTCCGCTAGATAATTCCGCGCTTTTGCATCTGATGGCTGCGAGTGTGCCCCACGGTGAGACAAACCGGGGTCAAGGAGCAATGCTGGTTTTGCGGCTCAGGGGCAGAATCGCAGGTCGTCGCGCTCGTTCTCGTAATCTTCCATCGCCTGATGGATCACGCTCTCGGCCGGCAATGCGCGCAATGCCTCTGAGATTTTCTTTAAGGTCGGCTCGTCGTAAACAACCGGTTTAGGACACCGGCACGCATTCGAGCGCGTGGTACCGCAACCGGCCACGAGCAGAATTGCCACAAGGGTTACGACCCTCATCCCCGCCCGCGAAGCCATCCTGGTGCTCCTGCCCGCCCGACGCACGATGACGAGGGCTCATCACCCGATCAAGCCCGGAAACGTCTTCTGGCCTGCTCAGCCGCGGGGCATCAGCCGGCGTCCGAGCTGGATCCGCACCCGCCGGGCTTGTGGCCGCCCGCGTCGCTGTTGCCAGGACCCCGGCCGCTGTTAGGACGCAGGAGCAGCAAACCGTCTGACCCCCGAATCAAAAAGGCCGGCCGGCGCTGCTCGCGACGGGCAAAGATGCCAACCCTTGGCCCAGAGGCATGGCGCCGGGTCGAACCACAAAGCCATCGCCCGTATGTAAAGCCATCGCCTGTATGTAGTGGACGGCCGAGCACGCGATCACGACGAGGTGCCCGCGTGTTCTCACCATTCTATAGAGCCAGTCATCAGTCATTTTCGCGCGCGCGCCGACTCCATTTTTTTTTCCAGCTTGTCGGCCAACTCGGCCCTGGCGCGATCCTGTCGCTCGAGCGCCGTCACGATCTCCTGACGGGTTTCCGCCAGATCCGACCGGCGGATCATCTCGCCCCGCATCGCGTTGAATTTCTCGTCGAGCGCCTTGGTGTCGCGTCGTATGTCGGCGATCGCATTCATCATGGAGCCGCCGAGCTCGCCTCGGCTCTTCGCTTCGCTCTCGCTGAGCTTTTCGATGAGCAGCCGCGTCTCGCGCGACACGCTGCCGATCTTGGTGTCGGCCTTCTCGGCTTCGGAAGTTATCCTGATGCCAAGCCCGGCGGCCTCGGACGTTATTCTGGTGCCGAGCGTGTCCTTGATCCCGGCGATGTAGCGGAATATCCCGAACGCGCCGACGACGACGCCGACGACCGTGCCGATGGTCCCAATGATGGTGGGATCCGTATCGATCATCTGCCGCGACCGACGATCCTGATTCCGCAGGGCCCGAAGCTCAGCGTCTTGGTCTCGCCGCCGACGTGCATGCTGCACTCACCGGTGGTCTCGTCCGCGGTGACGATCTCGCCCGCTACATCGGTGTAGTTGTCGGTGCGCACGATCTTCCAGCGGCGCTTATCTTCGCTACTGTGCCATGATTCGAGTTTCACGGAAGCTCTCCTTCACTAAAAGCCGCAGCAGTTGCCAAATGGTCGTTGTCAGTCACACGAAGCCGCGATGAGCCGGCCAGACCGACGCGACGTCGATCCAACACGTCAATGCGAGCCGACAAAAGTCCAGGCGAGGTTAGCCAATGTCACGTCTGGCGACGCCGGTGCAACGACGGTCAAGATGTCGCCCGCGACGAAGGTTGTCGACGAGCCCATCGTAAAGGTCGCTGTCGTCGCCCCTGCGGCAAAAACCATAGTTCCGGCAGTCGTGCCGTTCTTGGACATGCGGTAGGTGGTCGTCGCGGTCGCGGCGACGCCAGCCGTTCCCTGGCTGCCGATCAGTCCCGCGGGAAAAATCACAGTCTGGGCGAAGACGTAGCGCTGGATGACGAGGTTGGCGGTCGCAGAGCCAGTGTAGGAACCACTGACGGTGGTCGTGACCGACGCCATGCCGGATCCGGTAACCGTGTATGTGTAAGCCGGTATCGAGGCGAGACTCTGAGCGCCGCCGCCGACGATGTTGGCGGACGGAAATTTCAGATAAATGGTCTGCCCAATCAGCGTCGAGGGGCAGGGGAACCGACCGATCGCCTGGTCGAGCCGGGCAAATAGCGTGCCAGACGGGTGGCTGCCAATAGTGCTGCCGTAGGCACCACGATAAAGCCCGGCAAGGTTGTAGTGGTGGGTAGTCGTCAGGGTCGCCGTCTGATAGGCCAGGAGTTCGCCGCCGACATAGCACAACGTGACGAGGTTCGCCGCGTCAGCGGCCGAAACCGAGAGCAGCTGGCCACGGCTCGGCATCAAGTCGACCGAGAGCGTATTGGTGGTGTCCGGCTCGCTGCCGCCATAGCCGCTCAGAGCGGCGCTCAGGGTTCCTTGCGTCGCCGGGCCCGGGATCGTTCCGGCATAGGCATAGGAACCCCCGTCGCTTGAGATCCAGACCTGGGCGCCGCCCCAATTGGCGCCACCCGATGCCGCCACCCAAATTTCGAGATCCCCTGACAGCAATGCAGCCGGCGGCTCGAAGATCAGCGGGGCATTGGCGTTACCGGGGGTAGCATTCCAATTCGGCACATAGCCGCCGGCGTTCTGCTTGCCATACAGGGCGGCAGTCGAGTAGCCATCAAAAAAGTCTTCGGCGGTAATCGTCAGCGTGCCTTCATCATCCTCCTCGACGGCGGTGACCCGCACCGTCAGGGCGACGCCGAGCCGCGCATCACTAATCTTGACAAGGTCCATGGGCTCGAGCAGGCAGTATTTCCAGCCTAGCTTGAAGGTATAGGTGTTGCGGAATAGAAGCGCGCGCTGCAGCACCAGTTGCGCGACTACTGCCCCGGTCAGGTAAGGGTCGACAATCATCTCGGCTTTAAGCGAGGTGTCGCGCCGGACACCATAGAGGTCGACCGCAGCCTGGTCGAAGGTCTCGACGATGTGCGAATTGTAGCTGTTGCCACGATCCTTGCACTGCAGCTGGACGTAGTTGTTGGCGTCGGCTGGCGTCGACCGCACGATATGCAGCGGATCGTCGCTAGAGCCGCCGGTGATCGGCGTAGCGCTCGCCCGCAGTGCAGGGCCGCCCGGGCTGACGCCGCTATTGACCCCGACACCCGACTGCTGAACGATGTAATCGTTTTCGTCGAGGCTGTAGGTCGGGGTTGTATTCGGTGTGTAGGTAAAAGGGCCGGCTGTGCCGCCGAGCGCGATTGTCACCCCGCCCGACGAGCTGGTGGCGAATGAAGTCCCCTGCGCGGTCGCGTTCCGCATTGCGATCATCAGCCCGGTGGGGATCACCCCGGCCCAAAGGCCAAGCGCCGTTAACTCGGCAGTATCGAGGATAGCCTGCACCATTCCGGCGCCGACCGGGGCGTAGGCCTGCTCTTTCCCACTCGTGGTGTAGCTGACGGTGATCAGAGAACCGCCCAGTTCGGGATGGCTGAAGTCGAGGCTGACCGTGTCGCCGCCGGCCGTTGCCACCGTTCCGCCGAACGTCACGAGCTGGTACGACGCAGTGAGCAGCTGGTCGCCATACGGGATGATCTTCAGAAGCCCACCCGACCAGACGATGGCGCTGTTACTGAGGTTGGCGATGTCGGCCAGGCACTGCTGCGCGGACTGCTGCGTGTCGAGCACCGGCGACACAAAGATGCCGGCGGCAGAGCAATAATTCCGATAGGAAGTCGCGTCGAGCGAGGTCATTGCCGGATCGAGGTTGGCGCTCGGGAAGCCGGCGCCATAGCGCGCATTGGTCAGAAAGTCGGCGACCACCGCCGCCGGGTTCGCGTCATAGCCGTTGGCGCCCGACGCGGTCTCGATACCCTCGATCTCGACCGAGAAGTTCGGGAGAGTCGCGGTGTAGCCGAGTTGGCAGTTATCGCAAGTGAAGTTCGCGGTCCCGGAATAGCTCAGGGCTTTTGCGGGATGATTGGTGACCCAAAACGAATCGGCAGCCTGACTGTCGCCGCCGAGGTTGGTCGATGAGAGACCAGTCGATGCCGCTGATGTGGTGATGTTCTTATCCCACCAGATGATACCGATGCCGGCGATCGGTCCCTGGCACAGCCCCATTATGAACGAAGCCGAATAAGTGTATTGCTGACCACCGCCTTTGCCGCCACCTCCGCCCTTGCCCTTCCCTCCAGTCTTCGACGACGGTGTTGCCGTGAAGTCGTCATAGTCGAGGAGATTGCCCGATAGCCGCGTCGTGCCGTATACGAGGGGAATGACGCCACCTTGCTGCGAGGTCTGGAACTGTAGAGATCCGACTGCTTTTGCCTGCTTGGCATTTGAACCGCCGCCGAGGATGCCTCCCATGGATTCACCTAGCTCATTGCCGAAAACGGATCGAAGATCCGCACCGGACGGAGGGCCAGCTGGCCCTGCATCGCGTCGGCATAAACGACCCCGGCACTGTGCCAGGCATGGATCAGCCGGGGCCAGCCGAGGACGATTGCGCCATGGGCAAAGCACCGTCCGAATTTGAACACGGCAACATCGCCCGGCAGCGGCTCTCGGTGAAGCGCAGCTTCGCCTGACGCCGCTCTACCCCGGAGCGGAGCATTATCGGCGCAATAAGGTATTTCGCTGGCGTAGCGCGTGACGCCTTCAAGATAACGTTCTGCGTCGCGATGCAGGTTCCAATCCGGCGGATAAAACGGCACCTCGACATGGGGGATGACGCCAGCCTTTTCATATACCTCGGCGAGTAACGTTAGGCAGTCGGCACCGGCGCCCTTGATCCGCGCCATGTGATGATAAGGTGTGCGCAGCCAGCTCTCGGCCTCAGCCACGACGAAGTCGCGGCGCGGATCCATAGTCATCTGAGAGCCTTACCGAACCGGCTGCCATGCGGCATCTCCGGGCAGCCGGCCGCCAGCGCTGCTCGCGAGCCTTCGCTGGTCGGACCCGTCCGCGGTCATGGGCCACAGAGCCTGCGATCCGTTTCGGTTAGTGCTGAACCGGATCTTTTGACCGTCCGGAGACCAAGCAGGGTCATCGTTGTTCGACGGCGAGGGCGCGTTGGTCAATTGAGTGCGGCCCGTCCCATCGGGATTGATAACCCAGATCTGGCCGTTGCTTATCATACCGCCGTCTCCGGTGTCGGGATATAGGGGAAGCCGCCGAAATTCGCCGCATTGTTGAAAATATTCGCGCAAGTCGCCGTCGTGCGGTCGCAGCCGGGCAGCAGCTGGAACTGATCGCCCTTCGCTACGGGGAAGAGAAAGGCAAGCTTGACCGTGACTGTCCCGCCACTGACGAATGCGTCGACGGTGCGGCCGTATCCTGCATTCGCCCCAGTTATGCCTGTAATCGTTCCGAGAATGAATGGGGTCGCCGAGCTTGGCGCATTGGTGATCACAGTCTGCGTCGAGCCCGTGTCGGCCGAGAAGGTCAGAGCAAGGCTCGTCCGGTCGAATTGGCACATCGGCCCGCCAAAGACGTGCGTGCAGGAGGCCTGCCACAGTCGCCTCGGCATCTGGATATTGAGGAGTTCGAGATGTGACCGGCATTTCATGTCGATGCCGGTACGGCTGCAATCGATGTCGGAGATCCGACCGGCGAATAGAACCACGGTTCCTGGAGTGGTATCGCCATAGGCCGGCATAAAGGCCCGGTCGAGCTGTAACAGCGCGCCATCGAGCTGACCCTGCCAAGCTGCTTCCAGAAACGGCAAGCCGCCAATCAAATCGGTTTGCTCCGGGTAGACCCTGACCTCGAGCTCGTCAACTTGGGTGCCGACGACGACTTTGGTTTTCGAGCGCTCGAATTTGGGACCCAATGCGAATGTGTGGCCGTTTGCCGAAACTGCAGTCGGTGCTGCCGAATAGCGCAGAACCGACCCGCCGGCCAAACTACCGGCCAACGTAAAGGTATAGAGGTCGGCCATGATGAACTGCTTGCTGCTGGCGAGCAGGGCTACCAGCGCGGTTGACGCCGGTTTCATCTAGTCTTACCCCGAACTCGAAAGAGAAGCTGCACTTCGCCCGACGAGACGCGACCAAGGGCGGTGTTCACGATCTCACCGAGATGAAGGTCAGCTTTTTGAGTTGCCATAGCTGATACATGAAATTCTCGAAAGCGTAGCTGTCGTCGATAAATCGACAACGAAAGTAATAGCTATAGTCGGCAGTGACGATCAGCCCGCTATGTGGTGCCATTGTGAATGTCACGAGCCCGGTGCTCGGATCTACGCTGTAGTCTGCCGAGTCCTGGACTATACCATCGAGGTAAATTGCTTCGACGACATTCGGCGCCACGATCGGCTCCGGAAAGCCGCCGCCTGGCAGCTCCGCGCCCATCGTCCGCCGCAGTTGGAAGACGGTCGTAGTGGCGTCGCCAGTGCCGATTTGCTGCCCGGTAACCCGATCATCGCTCGGATCCGGAAATAGGAACGTGCCGAAGGCACCCTGACAGAGCATGTAGAACCCCATCAGAGTTCGCAGCTCGTCATAGCCTGCCGCCGGTTTGTCGCGCAGCAAATCGAAGACCAGCGTAAATTGCCACAAAGGGAATGGGTAATCGAGCGCCCGCAACTCTCGCCCCGAGACTGCCCGCTGGATGCGGGTTTGAAAAGTGGGCGACTTGGTGACGCTCCAAGCGAGCCCGGGTAGGGTGGGAAAAATTAACGCCATCAGGCGGTCCGCAGTAGAGAGCCGTTGCGCGTGGCTTTGTTTAGAGCGGCGACCAGCAGGCTGCCATTGCTGTGGAAAAAGCGCTTGACGTCCTGACTGTCGATGGCGGAGACGTTGACGATGACCGAGCCACTGCCTCCATCGCCGCTCCCATTGGCGCCAGGCGGAGCGGTCAGCATCGCTTGCAGCCCCTGAGAGATATTTGCCGGCAGCACCATCTCGTTGCTGTGAAGTTGCGCGAGCACACCGCCGGCGCCGAGGCTCGGCACGGCCCAGCCACCTTGCGCACTCGGCACGATGCCGCCCTGCTGAAAG
>WNFC01005581.1_pt1 | contig 31311 bp, 22 predicted proteins | sample 5400541 | NCBI WGS metagenome assembly WNFC01 (sample SAMN13153342, study PRJNA577476) | soil metagenome | isolation source: 120 cm saprolite under Douglas fir tree site 2 hole 2 replicate 1 | place: USA:California | collected 2015-04-18
CGACGGGCGGCAGGGTATGCCGCCAGGCGTAGAGCGAGGCGCCAAAGCCGTGAATGAAGAGCACGGCGGGACCGGTCCCGGCCTCGATGTAGCGAATCCGAGAGCCGTCGAGCGTCACGTACTTCGCCGTCAGACCGGTGCCAGCGGGATAGCGGGACTCGGGCGGTATCGGGGCGGCGCGACAAGCAGCCAAGACGAGTAGCAGCAGCGAGGCTTGCCCTCTCATTGCGGGGGGGGGGCTCGCAGGGCCCGTCGGGCGAGCTCGACGACGTGTGGATGTGCACTCCATAAGGCGAGGGTTGCCTCGCCGGCTCCCGTCGCCACGATCACCTGGGCGTCGTCGATCAGCAGAATCGTGGGCTCATCCCCCGATACCGCGCCCGTGAGGATTCCCTCGGTTTCTCCCCCCCCTCCCCCCGCTCCCCCCGCTCCCCCCGCTCCTCCCGCTCCCGCCCCTTCCGCATCGCCGGCGAGCTTCACGTCCACTACCGCCCTAGCGGCCGCGCGGCGCCAGGCGGGGAGGGTGGGACGCCACAACGCCGCGGCCAACATCCCGGCAACGCGTTGCTCGGCGCGGGCCACGAGCTGCTGGATCAGGTTTCCCACGGCGCGCTCGCCGGTGATTACCCGCGTTTCGGGCTCGAGTGCAAGACTCGCGTCCCGCAGCGCTCGGCCGAGGCGATCGAGCGCTGCTCCTTGTCGGGCGGCGAGTTGAGCGAGCAGGGTCTGGGGATCGCTCGGGCGGTAGCGGAGCGGCCGGGCGGGAGGGGGGGAGCGGAACGCTGCCCCGCCGCTCACCAACCCCTCGAGTGCTCCGTAGGTGTTGGCGCGGGCAAGCCGGGTGGCGCGGGCCACGCCGTATCCGGTGGAGGGGCCCAGCCGCAGCAGCGCCGCGTAGACCAGGGACTCGGTTGGGGTAAAGCCGAACGGCGTGAGGTCGATGGTCGTCATTGCGTAGTAGCCAATGCTACTACTGTGTACCCTCCGGAGCAACCTCCACCGGCAAGGCCATTAGCCGCGCGATCAGTGCCAAGCGGAACGTCACGTCAGTCTGCCGTTGCGCCGGACTCTTGCCCGGACCTTCCAGCGGGAAATAGTGGCTCAGCACCGGGTTCGCCGACTTCGGGCTCCGGCGCAGCGCCTTGGGGCTCCAGATGCCCGCTGCATCGCACTCGTTGAACAGCCGCGCCAGAACCTTGACCGCGCTCGGCACTTGTCGAACGAGGCCCAGGCGGGCGAGCAGTTCCAGCCAGTACACCGCGAACGGCACATCGCGCACGTGCCCTTGTGCGTCCGCGCGGAGCGGGTCGCCCAGCAGCTCGAACAGCGGTGGAAAGAACTTCTTCCCAGCCAGGATGTGGAAGGCGCGACGGGGCGCGGGAATTGAGAAATAGTGACCGAGGCGGTCGATGAACCCCGAGCGCTCGCGCTGCACTGCCGGCAGAAAGGCCAGCAGCTCCACGGCGAAGATCGTCGGCGGGTAGGCGGCGGGATCGAGCACCACCTTGCCACGGACCTTGCGGAACGGCTTCTGGGCGAGATCGCTGCGCAGGTAGAGCGAAATGTCGCTGGCGATCTTGTGGGCGGTACCCCGCAGACGCGGGTCGTCCACGTGGCCGCCGCGCGCTAGCGCCGCGGCAGCAGCCTCGCGGCCCATGTTGCGGACCCATGTGGCGAGCCCGGGGTCCGTCTTGGGCGCGCGGTGGAACTCAGCGAGCAGCTCCGGCGATTCGTCCCGCGACAGTAACCGGAACAGGAACCGGTCGGCCTGCTTGAAGTGGCGCATGTCCGGCGGCCAGCCGAGCTCCAAGAGTCGGCGGTACTGGGTGACGGTGCCGGGCTCTGTCCACCCGAAAGCTCTCATGGGGCCGGGGGCGAACAGGCTCCCGCCCCAGAGTCCATCGGCCTTCTGTTTGCGAGCGATGGCGGTTGCAGGCTTGTACTCGAGGACCGACTGCCGCAGCGTGGCGAGGCGCTCGGGGTCTCGAGCCGATTCCGGGGCCGCCTCGGCGAGCGCGCGGTACTGAATCGGCGGGCTAGCGGCTTCATACAACCACGAGAGGGGCAACCTATGAGAGGAGGGTAGCTCCAAGGGTCGCTCCAGGTGTGATAGGAGAGAGCGCGCCAGCACGCTCAAAAACGGGCGCAAACTTACCCGCAGCCCCGATGGGAGGCCAGCCCCCCCAAACGCTTCACTGTCACCTTCAATCAAGACAACAGCTTAGCTGCCACGACTCAGTGGCATTTGTGGCTGCAATTCATTGCAGCGAGCGGGTTGCGCGTGTTTCTGGGCGCACGCTCGGTGTGTCCCCTGCACGAGCGGCTTTCGTGGCGTCCGGTGAGGGGTGAGATTTGGCACATGCCTGGCGCGTTGCAATCGCGACCCGTCCGCAAACTACCCGACCGCGTGCGGCTGCAGGGGCGGATCCTGTTTCTGGCCGAGGACGCCGCGCTCGTGCGGCGACAACTCGCCGGGCAGGACTTGGAGTGGCCGGCCGGGGGGGGGGGAGGGGGTGGGCAGGGGGCTGGCATCAAGCTCCGGGATGACATCTCCACCGACGAGATTACGCCCGCCTACATCTGCTATTACTACGATGCGACCCTCGGCGACTTTCCCTACCTTGGCCTCAAGTGTGGGAATGAGTTCCCCATCAGTCGCGGCGCGGTGCGCGGCGGCGGGTTCGTCGCCTCCGTCAGCGGCAAGCGTCGCGGCAAGGGGTCGTCCCGCGAGCAATCGCCCTATGCCGAGATGTGTGCCGGCATCAAGCTCGTGATCGCCGAGAACATCGAGCGCATTTACCGGGAGAACTGCCAGAATCTGGGGATCCTCACGACGACTGACTTCTCCATCATCGACCGGGTGCGCCGGGGGGAAGAGATCCCGTTGTCGACGTTTACGGCGGGAGAAGGAGCCATCACCCGCGGCATCATCGAATACGGCGGACTGTTCAACTACAACCTGGCGCGGCTCCAGGGGAAGGTGTCGCCGCCGCTGCCGGCAGCCTCGCCGCGGTCGATGACGCTCGGCGAGAAAATCCTGGCGCGGCACTGGGTGGCGGATCCGGCGACGGGGCAGGTGGGGGTGCCGGCCGTACGGCCTGGGGACGAAGGCTTCGTGGTCACTGACATCCGCTTTAGCCACGAGTATGTGACGCCGATGGCGGCGATCTTCTTCGAGGAGCTGGTGGGCCCGGAGGAGCAGGTGAACGATCCGGGGTCGGTGCTGCTGTTCCGCGACCACCTGACGTTCCTAGCCGAGGCCATGACGCCCGAGCGAGTCAAAGAAGGTCTGCTCGATGTCGCCAACCAACTCGAGCGCAAGCAGCGGGAGTTCGCCGCGAAGCAGGGGATCAAGCTGTATGGCGAGCTGCGGCTCGGCCACCACGGCTCGGAGGCGATCTGTCACTCGAAGATCCTCGAGGCGCACGCCCTCCCGGGGCAGGTGATCATCGGCAGCGACTCGCACACGCCGCACGCGGGGGCGGTCGGGTGCGTGGCGTTCGGGGTGGGCACGACGGCGATCTTCAATTCCTGGATCACGAAGGACGTGCGGCTCACGGTCCCCGAGACGGTGAAGGTGGTGGTGCGCGGCCGGAAGCCCGAGAGCGTGACGGCGAAGGACTTCATGCTGGAGATCCTGCGTCATCCCTACATCAAGAGCGGGCAGGCGATCGGCAAGCTGGTCGAGTACTGCGGCGAGGCCGTGGCGGCGCTCTCGGTGGATGAGCGCGCCACCATGACGAACATGACGGCCGAAGTGGGCGGCTTCACGGGGTACGTGGCACCGGACGAAAAGACCATCGCGTACCTGATGGCATATCGGAAGATGTCTCGGGCTGAGGCAGCTCGCTTGTGCACCGGGCTCGGGAGCGATCCGGACGCCGAGTACTGCGAGGTGATCGAGATCGACGCGGCGCAGCTCAAGCCGATGATCGCCCTGCCGGGCGACCCGGGGAACGGACGGCATATCGGAGATCTCGCCAGCCGGGTGAAGGTGGAGATCGCCTACGCCGGCTCCTGCACTGCGGGCAAGAAGGAAGACATGGACATGTACGCGCGGGTGCTGAAGGAGGCGGTCGAGCGCGGCGAGCGGGTGGCCCCGTGGGTGCGGTTCTACATCCAGTGCGGGTCACAGGAGGTGAAGCGCTACTGCGAGGAGATGGGGTACCTCGACATCTTCCGGCAGGTCGGCGCGACGTTTCTGGAGCCGTCCTGCGGAGCATGTATCAATGCAGGCCCCGGGGTGTCCCGCACGAAGGACGAAGTCACGATCAGCGCGATCAACCGGAATTTCCCCGGGCGCTCAGGACCAGGCCAGCTCTATCTTGCCAACCCCTACACGGTCGCCGCGTCGGCCATCTCGGGCTACATCACGGAGTGGCAGCCGGGCATGGCGCTCGCTACAGCTTCCCCGTAATCCGGATCAGCAGACCCCGAATCCCGCCGCCGAACGCCGCGGCCGAAGTGACGGTGGTCGAGGAATCGGGCACAAGCTTGCCCATGAGGTGGTAGTCCCCCGACACCGTGCCTCGGCTCGTCGTGATCGTGAGTCCGGAGCCGCTCGTAGAGGTCCCGCTTCCATAGTTGTTGCCCGTGACATGCAACGCTCCGGTACGGGCGAGCCAAACGTGCACGCTGGAGTCGGGCGCCTGGTGAATGACGAAGCCGGACCCCGTGCCGGCCGTGTCGGGAGAGAATCGCTGGCGCAGGGTATCGCTGAGTGGCGGGGTCAACCCGGTGCCCGCGACGAACATCACCGAGTCCACGGTGTGCGTCGTAGCCGAGTAGCGGCGCCAGCCCAGCACGGCGGACAGTTGGGCCACGACGGGGGTGTCGGCCTTCGTTGCGTTGACGTCGAGCTGCACGCCGACCAGACGCAAGGTATCGCCGGCCCCGGTCGGGATGCGCGAGGCCCGGTCGACGTATGCGAACACGAACACCCGCAGGATCTGATAGGAGCTGTCGTTCTTGAGCGCGGTGTCGAGGGCGCTGCGCACTGCGGCGAGCTCCCGGCCGTCAATAGCGTCGGGATCGACGCTCGTGCTGTCCTTGGAGCACGCGAACGCCACGCCGGCGGCCGCGAGCAGGTAGGTCAAGCGCTTCATGGGTTGGGCTCCACTGGTCCAGCGAATATCGCCCTACTCGCCGCCTCCCGATAGCGCCCCGGCGGCGTGATAGGTCGTCCGATAGGGGCGAAGCGCGTCGCGCGGGTAGACGCTGCGGGGATTCCACAGCACCCAGGACTGGATCCCCAGCGTTTCGGCTGCGCGGATCTCTTCGCGGATCTCGAAGGGCGTGTAGCGGGGGAGACGGCGGCCCAGCGTGAACGCTTGCAGGTAGGGACGGATCTCGGCCGCGCCGGCTGACGCGTGGCTGCGGGTCAGGGCTTCCCGGAGGGCGTGGTAGACGACGCGGTAGGGCTCGGCGTTCGGGTGTTGGAAGCCGAACGCCCCACGGTAGTAATGACTGGGATACACCATCGGGAGAACGACGTCGGCGACGCGCGTGAAGTCCTCCCACACCTGCCCGATCCCCAGATCGTCCGTGGCGGAGGCGGTGAGCCCGAAGATATCGAACGTGAGCGGGACGCCGAGGGGTCTCAGCCGGCTCTTGAGGAGGGCGAGGTGCTCGCGCACCGCCTCGCGCTGACTCTCCCCCCGCCGGCGCGCCGGGAAGATGGCGGTCGCGAGGCGCTCGCGCGGCTCGTCGGGGAAACGCACATAGTCGAACTGCACCTCTGCAAAGCCGAGACGCACGGCCTCCGCTGCGATCTGAGAAGAGTAAATCCACACCGAGTCGTTGTAGGCGTCGACCCATGCGATGTTGATGCGGTCCCGCCACTGTCCGCCGGCGCGCGACTGGACGGACCACTGCGGCTTGTGCGAGGCCAGCCGGGGGTCCTTGGCCACCACGATGCGCGCGATCGGATAGATGCCGTGGGCCAGCACCGAGTCGAGCCGCGCCCGGATGCTGCGGGTGCGGACGCAGTCGTTGGCTCCGATCTCCTGCGCTGTGGGAACCGCCGAGGGATAGAGCAGGCACCCGGTGTCGTCCTTGACATCGATTACGAAGGCGTTGATCTCGGTCGAGTCGGCGAGGCGCATCAGGTGCCACAGCTTGCTCGAGCCGAACGCCCACGCGTTCACGTACAGCGCCTTAACGCTGCGCGGCGTCGTGAACAGCCGGGCCTCTGGCTGCGCATAGCGCGGGTCGATCTGCAGGCGGACGAGCAGCTGGTCGGCCGCGATCGGCGCCGGGCGCAGTACCGAGTCGCCAAGCACCTGCTGCGCAAAGAGGCCGCGACTCGTTACGAGCGCGGCCCCGAACAGCAGCAGACACGTCCTAGCTAACCGCATGGGGGTGAACACCATAAGAAACGACCCCCGGCGGGGCAAGGTCCCATGTCACGGTGCGAACGGCAAGGCTACGGCTTGAGTCGCAAGCTGTTGAACAGCAAGGGGTAAGTCGCGAGGCTCTGGCCACGGTATTGCGGACGGAACCCGAACAGGATCACACGGCCCGTCCCGATTCTCACCTCCACGAGGGCCCCCTTGCCGGCGATCCGCTCGGGGTGCAGCACCCAGCCCGACAGCAGAATGGCGTTCGGGTCATCGGGGTAGCGGGCGATCACCCGCACTTGACTCGAGTCGAGGACGTCGAAGGCGGGGCCGCTCTCGAACCAAGCGATGCTACGCTCGGGCATGCCTCGCGTCACCGGGTCCGCTGCGTCGAGCTCGATCCGGAAGATCGACCCGGGCGCGTAAAAGTCCTCCTCGGGGACGTCCTCGAGCACGTTGCGGACGGGGAGCAGCAGGGATTGAATCGCGAATCGACTCGCTTCATTGAGCGCGATGAGCGTGCCGCCGTCCGCAACGAACTGCCGCAGCGCCTGCGCGCCCTCCTGCCCGATCCCTCCGGCGTACGGTGCCGGGTAGCGGTGCGTCGGATGCCCCTCGAGCAGTGCGTGCGGATCCTGACTCGGCAGGACGATGACGTCGAGCTTCTCCTTCAGCGCGCCGGCGCGGATCACGGAGTCCACGAGCGACACATAGGGGACCCTCCACGTGTCGAAGACCCACCGTGTCCAGCCTTCGTCGATCGCAGCGATGTAGGAGCGGTACAGGCCGATCCGCGGCGCGGTGCCAGGCTCAAAGCCTAGGTGATTGGGGGGGGGGGCCGCGCGCGGAGGGGTGACCGGCGGCGACAGCGGCACGCGGATCGAATCCATCACCGGGAACGCCGTGAGCCCGAGCAACAGCGGGAGCGTATGCGCGGTCACGTCGTACGGGCGCTCAGGCGGGCCGCCGGGGTATTGCCGGCGGTCGGGATAATGCTGCGGCTCGAGCAGGGCCTTGGCGAACGCGGCGTAGGGCTGGCGCAGCACGACGACGTAGCTGCCAGCCGCGACACGCGGCGCGGCGCCGAACGCCTGCGTGGCGGTGCGGATCTCCACCTGGCCGCGATGCAGGATACCCAGGAGCGTTGCGAGAGCGAGCGTGTCCTGGCTCTTGGGGAGCACGTAGGCGTAGGGCCAGTCGCGCCAGCCGCGGACCGCGCGAGCGCCGACGGTCAGGAAATTCGCCAGCCAGTGGTCGCGCTCGCGGGCCGCGTGCTGGAGCAGCGCATACGCCGCGTCGCCCTGGTAGGTGACGATGTCGCGCAACGACCAGCGTCCCCCGGGCCAGGGGCTGGTGAAGTTCCACGAGCGCTCGCGGGGGTTGAAGCCCCGCGCCCGGGCCTGAAGCTGGTCGAAGGGAACTGTGACGGGGGAGGCGAGGTTGCCGCTCGCCGTTTCCGAGAGGATGCGCACGCCGCCGTGGTAGTGCTGGTAGGCGCGCGCGGGCGTCCACGCGTCGTAGATCGCGCTGATGGAGATCCCCGTCCGTCCCTGCCCGGCCAACGCCCACGCGATGGCCGTGCCGAGCGCGTTGTCGCCGTCGACGATCAAGGGGTCGACGTTCGGCTCGATCGGGTCGAGGTAGGGCGGTAGGAAGAGCCGGGATCCGGTGCTGCCCTGCTGGTGAATGTCGTGCACGATCTGGGGATGCCAGACGTTGTACAGCGAATCCACCGTCAGCTGGGTCTCGACCTGCGAGAAGGCGTACCAGTCGCGGTTGTTGTCGTGCCCGATATAGTGGTGGTAGAGCTCCGGTGGGTCCGTGCCCTCGGCGGGTGTGCCGAGGGTGTGGTTGTACCAGCGGCTGACAATCGTCACGCCGTCGGGATTGAGGGAGGGCACGAGCCACAGAATGACGTTGTCGAGGATCGCGCGCGTCGCGGCGCTGGTGTCCGTCGCCAGCCGGTGTGCGAGCAGCACCGGGGTCAGGTGCCCGCCCACCTCCGTGGAGTGCACGCTGGACGTAATGAGGACGATGGTCTTGCCGGTGCGCAAAGCCTCCCGCGCCTCTCGGCCGGAGGCCAGGGTTCGCGGGTCGGCGAGCTTGGCGTTGAGCCGGCGGTAGTGGTCTAGCCGCCGCAGGTTCTGCGGGCTCGAGATGACGAGCGCTGCGAGCGGCGCTCCCAGGGTCGTCTTCCCGAGCTCGCGATAGCGCACGCGGTCGCTCGCCTTGGCCAGGGCTTGGTAGTAGCGCACCAGGACGGGCCACTCGACCAGCTTGCGGTCGTCACCGGGCTCGAAGCCGAGGATGGAGCGGGGCGTGGGAATGCGCGCGGCGGCGGGAGGGGGGGGCGCCGGCCGGCGCGTAGGCTGGCGTCGGCTCGGACGCTGCGCTGGGAGCGGGGCGGCAACGAGGACTGCCGCAAGGTAGAGCAGCGGTCGTCCGCGGGGGGGGGGAAACCTCATGCGACCCTGGTGCGGAATCAGCGCACAGAGCCGGCGGCGGCCGCCGGGGTCGTCCCCGTGCCGATCCAGTGGGCGAACCAGGTGCGGATCCGCTCCAGCCGGTCCACCAGCAGCCACGGCGGCCCCGTGCGGGAGAGGCCATGGAACGAGCGAGGGTAGCGTACGAACTCGGCCGGGACGCCGCGCTCGCGCAAGGTGACGAACAGCTGCTCGGCGTTCGCGATCGGAGTGCGACGATCGTCCTCGCTGTGGACGATGAGGAGCGGCGTGCGGATGTTGCGGGCGAATTGCATCGGTGACAGCGCGCGGTACAGCGAGTCGCTCTCCCACGGCCGGCCGGAGAACTCGTAATCGGTGAGGCCCTGCGCGTCGGAAGAGCCGTACCAGGAATACCAGTTGAAGATCGACCGGTCCGTCTCCGCGACGGCGAAGCGGGTCGTGTGACCCACGACCCAGTTGGTCATGAAGCCGCCGTAGGACCCACCCAAGACGGCGAGCCGCGTGGTGTCCACCCCGGCTCCGCCCCGGGCAATGCCGACGTCCACGGATTTCATGAGGTCGGCGTAGTCCTCCATCCCCCACCGGTCACGCGTGGTGTACGTGAAGTCGTGGCCGTAGCCGCTCGAGCCTCGCGGGTTCGTAAACAGCACCCAATAGCCCTGGCCCGCCAACATTTGGAACTCGGGAAAGAAGATGTTGCCGTAATTGAGGTGAGGCCCGCCGTGGATCGACAGCACGAGCGGATAGCGCTGTCCCGCGCGATAGCCGAACGGCTTCATCAGCCAGCCCTCGATCCGCAAGCCCCCGACGCTCGTGAACCAGAACGTGTCGGCGGGGATGACCACGACCTGCGACAGCAGCGAGTCGTTGAAGGAGGTCAGTCGCTTGTCCGCCCCCCGCCCCCCCCTGGCGAGTGGGGCGACGAAGATCTCTGCCGCGTGCGTCACGTCGCTGGCGCTGTAGGCGAGAACCTTGCCCTCGCGGCTCAGGCTGAATCCGGACAAGGTGCGCTCGCCACTCGTCACCTGGCGGACCGACCCCCCCCCCCCCCCCCCCCCCACGTTGCCCCGGGTATCGGCGCTGAAGTAGATCGTCTTGCCGTCCGGGGACCAGGTCGGCGGTTGAGGGTCGAGCGACCAGGCTGCCGTCAGGTTGCGCGCTGGGCCACCGGCGGCGGGGATGACGCACACGTCGTTCTTCTGACCCCGGCCCTTGGAGCAGATGAAGGCGATCGTCCGGCCGTCGGGCGACCACGTGGGAGCGACACTCTCCACGTAGCCCGTTTCGACTCGCCGCGCCGGTCCGCCGGCGAGCGCCAGGATCCATAGCTGCGGCTGGTTCTGGCGGCTGACTTCGATCGTATCGGTCGGGTCCTCCACGTAAAGCACGGCCGAGCCGTCGGGCGACCAGTCGGGCTCGGTCTGGCTGAGCGCGCCGCTCGTGAGCTGCCTCGCGTCGCCTCCGTCCAGGGGCACGACGTAGAGATGGCTAGGCCGGCGCGTCTCGCGCGGGGGGATTAGGCCGCGCTCGTCTGCCAGAAACGGCAGGGAGGTATAGACCCGTCCGTCGAAGCGCTTGGGGTCGGGTCCGCGGGTAATCGCTGTGGGCGAGACACGCTCGCGCCAAGGTTGCTGCTTCGCGCTGTCCGGCTCAGGGCCGCGCCAGCCGTACAGCAGCCGGCGGCCGTCCGCCGAGAAGCGCGGCGAGCCGTGCACGCCGCGGATCTGGAACGCCTCGCCGCCAGGCGGTGTGGTGCGTAGAAACCAGACGTCGTCCTCGAACCCCTCGCGCTTGCTCGTGAAGGCGAGCAGCGTGCCGTCGGGCGACCACACCGGGGCGGCTGCCTCGGTGGCCGGGCTCGTGTAACGAGTTGCTGGGGCGGAGCCGTCCGTCGGCGCGATCCAGATCTCGCTGTGCCGGCGGTCTTTGTCCTCGATGACTGTGGTCACCGGGAACGCCACGCGGCGGCCGTCGGGCGCGAGCCGCGGACTCCCGACGAAGACGAGCTTGTAGTAGTCGGTCGCCTGCCAGGGGCGCGGCGCACTCTGAGCGGACAGGGGGAGCAGGGGGAGGGGGAGGGACGTGACGGCCACGAGCAGCGGGGCCGTGACACGATTCATCCAGGCATGGCTCGTCATAATGAACCCACGAGACGTAGAGGGGGCAGGAAAAATACTAATCGGACCAACAAAGGCTAGGCACTTCGGTTAACAGACAGTGGGGTCCGGGCATGTTATCTAACACCCGAACCCCACCGTGCGTCTCCAGCGTCTAGCCCTCGCTGTTCCGGCTTACGGCAGCTTGTGCAGCTCTACGCGACGGTTCAAGGAGCGGCCCGCCACCGTCGTGTTCGTCGCAAGCGGGCTGGTCGGTCCATAGCCGCGTGCCACCATGCGCAGCGGGCCGACGCCCTTGCGGGCGAGGTACGCCCGTACCGCCAGCGCGCGGGCCTGCGACAGCCGGGTGTTCAGCGCCGCGGAGCCGGTGTTGTCGGTGTATCCCGCGATCTCGATGCGAATGTCGGTGTTGTCGAGCAGTGCTTGCGCCACCACATCGAGCACGTCGTACGACTCTGCTCGCAGCGCCGAACTGCCAGTCTGGAAGTTGACGCCCTTCAACACCACCGTCGGGCGGCGCGGCGGCGCGCCCGGCGCAGCCGGGACTCGCTCCTCGGGGAAGAGCAGCGGGCAGCCGAACGCGTCCACCGGCGTGTGCGGCGGCGTGTTGGGGCAGCGATCGATGTTGTCGGGCACGCCGTCTCCGTCGCTGTCCTTGAATACCGGGCAACCGGTCGCGTCGACCTGCGTACCGAGCGGGGTGTTGGGGCACTTGTCGAGGTAGTCTGGGACGCCGTCGCCATCCGAGTCGAGCGGGCAGCCCGTGGCGTCTACCTTGACACCCGCCGGGGTGTTGGGGCACTTGTCGAGGTAGTCTGGGACGCCGTCGCCATCCGAGTCGAGCGGGCAGCCCGTGGCGTCCACCGGAACGCCCGCCGGCGTGTTGGGACACTTGTCGAGGTAATCTGGGACGCCGTCGCCATCCGAGTCGAGTGGGCAGCCCTTGGCGTCGACGGTGACGCCGGTCGGTGTGTTGGGGCACTGGTCGAGGTAGTCTGGGACGCCGTCGCCGTCCGAATCGAGCGGGCAGCCCTTGGCGTCGAGTGTGACACCGGCCGGCACGGTGACGCCACTGGGCGTGTTTGGGCATGGGCCCTTGCTCACCGGCACCGGCACCGGCACCGGCACGGGCACGGGCACCGGCACGGGGTGCTGGTCAGGAGGCCTGGGCGGAGCTCCTCGGTCGAAGACTGAGAATCCTGCCGAGAAGACGAGGTGTGACGCGTGCGAGGTCCCGAAGCCCGCCTTGGTCGACGGGGTGTAGATATCCCGCGCCTCGACGCGCAGGGCTACGCGTTGGCTGATGAAGAGGCGCTCGCCGAGTGCGCCGTGGATCCCCCCGTCGGTGAATCTGTAGGGGGCGGTCGAGCCGAAGTCGAGTCGCGAGTACCCGCCGAGGACGTAGAGTAGATGATGCTCACCGCCGAGCAGGTTGAGCACCAGGCTGGCCGATCCAATCAGCGGCTCCATCGTGCTGCCGCCCGCGACGGCGTACTCGGGCTGGAACAGGACGTCGCCTTCCACGCCCACCCGCTCGAGGAAGAAGTACCCGATGCGCGCGCCACCCCCCATGCGGTTGCTGAGGTTGAACGTCTTGTCGTACTTGGTATAGGCCCCGAACAGGCCGAGCTCGAACTGGTTGACGTGCTGGGCCGCGAGTGGCGCGCCGCCCACGACGAGCCCCAAACCAAGCGTGATGAGACCGCGCATTCGTTCCTCCTCGATAGAGCAGCCGCCGTCAGGGCAGCTGGTGCAGCTCGACCCGCCGGTTCTGCGCTCGGCCCGCCGCCGTCGTGTTCGTGGCGAGCGGACTGGCCGGCCCATACCCCTTGGACACCATGCGTGCCGGGATCACCCCCCGGCTCGCCAGATAGGCGCGTACGGCGCCGGCCCGGGCCTGAGAGAGTCGGGTGTTCACGGCTGCGGAGCCGGTGTTGTCGGTGTATCCGGCGACCTCGACCCGAATCTCGGGGTTATCAAGCAGCGATTGCGCCACCACATCGAGCACCGTGTAGGACTCGGGCCGCAGCGCCGACCTGCCGGTCTCGAACGTCACTCCTCGCAGGACGAGCGGCCGTCGCTCCGGGGTGAACAGGATCGGGCAGCCGAAGGCGTCGACACGGGTTCCCGGCGGGGTCCCCGGGCACCTGTCGATCGAGTCCGGCACGCCGTCTCCATCGGAGTCCTGCGCCAGAGGACAGCCGACCGAGTCGACGGGCGTGTTGGGCGGAGTGTTCGGGCACTTGTCGATCCCGTCGGGCACGCCATCGTGATCGGAATCGATCGGGCAGCCGACCGCATCGACCTTCGCTCCGGCCGGTGTGTTCGGGCACTGGTCGATGCCGTCGGGCACGCCATCGCCGTCGGAGTCGATGGGGCAGCCCTTCGCGTCCACGTGGGCGCCCGCGGGCGTGTTCGGGCACTGGTCGATGCCGTCGGGCACGCCATCGCCGTCGGAGTCGATGGGGCAGCCCTTCGCGTCCACGTGGGCGCCTGCGGGCGTGTTCGGGCACTGGTCGATACCGTCAGGGACGCCATCACCGTCGCTGTCTATGGGACAGCCATGCACGTCGACGGTGGCGCCTAGGGGGGTACCCGGGCAGCGGTCATCCTTGTCCGGGACGCCGTCGCCGTCGCTGTCGACCAGACGGCCAGCGCCGGTGAACAGCGACAACCCTATCGAGGCAACGACATGGCCTGCCCAGGAGCTTCCGAAAGGCGCCTTGGTCGACGGCGCATACACGCCGCGCGCTTCGAGTCGCAGGGCCGCGCGCTCCCCCAGGAAAACGCGATCGCCCACGGCGCCGTGGATGGCATTGTCGGTGAAGCGGTAGGGGGCCTGTTTCTCGAAGTCGAGCCGCGAGTAGCCGCCGAGGACGTACAGCAGGTGGTGTTCGCCAGCTGCGACGTTCAGCACCAGGCTGGCGCTGCCGAAGCTGAGCTGGGGCGCGACGGGGCTCGTTCCGGTCCGGGGGGACGGGGACTGATAGCCGGCTTCCAGCTCGACGCCGATGACGTCGCCGAAGAAGTAGCCGAGCCGACCGCCGCCGCCGCTTTGATCGTTGAGGTTGAAGGCGCGGTCGTACCGCGTGTAGGAGCCGAAAGCTCCCACCTCGAACTGATGTCCGCGTTGCGCGCCGAGGGGCAACACCGCGACTGCGGCGAGCACGCCGGTGAGCGCGAGGATTCGCATCGTCGTTCCCCTTCCGTTAGCCGGGAGCGGCCTCACCCTACCCTAAGATAAGGAACGCCGGCTCAAAAGCCCCATACGCCGTTCTTGCGCAGCCGGGTGTTCAAGTCGAAACCCCCGAGCACCAAGCCATGCCTGGTCCCGTCGGAGTCCCGCCAGGTTGCGCCGGCCGGCCCGACGAGGGTGCCGCCGCCGAGATCCGCGATCGACTTGGCGCCGACCGGCCCGGTGAAGGCCCCGAGCGAGTCGGTGCCAGCGGTCACAGTGGCCGCGAGCGCTTCGACCGGCGCCGTCCGGACACTCTTGTAGAAGCCGCCCACCGCCATCACTACCGTGCCGAGGTCGAGCGTCGCAAACTGGGATCGGCCCTCCGACAGCAGGACGCCAGCGCCGTTCCAACCGGCGGTCAGGAACCCGGAGGCCGGGCTGATCGGCGCCGCATCGCTGGTGGCGAGGCGCGCGGGTGTGGAGTCGAGGCCACCACCGGGTGGCACACTGTCCGCAACCCCGCCGAACGCCACGATCCGTTGCTCCAACACGACCCCGCCGCCGTACGCCCGTGCCGCCGGCAGCGGAGGCTCGGCGTACCACCCGTCGATGCGGCCGTCGACGCCGATGCGGCCGACGTACACAGCCTGCTGCGGCCGGCCCGTTGCGTCGGTGCCCCCCATCACATAAATCCGGCCCCGGTGGACCACCGCGATTGCCCCGGCTAGGGGGGCGGGTAGCGGCTGCAGGTACTGGTACGTGCCGGTCACGCCGCCGGGGGCGATGGCGGCGCCGAGCACGGTAGCGCTCGGCCGCCCGGCCGCGTCGATGCCGCCGATCAAGTACAGCGCGCTGCCATCGAAGCGAGAGTTGTAACGTGTCGCGGCGGCAGCGGCAGCGAACGCGCGCGGCGCGGGCAGGTCGCTCTGGCGCGTCCACACGCCGATCGCGCCGCCCGGCTGAGTGGGCGTGACGTACACGCCACTGTCCACCAGGAACACGGAATCGCCCCCGAGCGGCTCTGCGCCGCCAGCGGCCAAGAGCGTGGTGCTGAGGGCGTTGCCCGAGGGAAACTCCGCGACGGCCAGCGCCACTCCGACCGGCGCGCGGGGGAAGGCGGTGCGGGGCTGCCAGGAAAGTCCAGTGGGATCGAACGGCACGAGCGCCACGACATGCACCGCGATCGTGAGCTGCAGCCCCCCGGCCGTGATCACCGTGAGCGGGCCCGAGACGGCGGCGGCGGGCACGTTCGAGCGGATGATCTCGTCGCTCCAAGAGGCGGAATCCGGCACCAGCGCGTCCACGGTGCCGCCGGCGGCGGTGAACCGTATAATGCCGCGAACGGCACCGAAGCCGAAGCCTTCGAGCAGCAGCGGGCTGCCGCGGACGAGGACGGGCTCGAGGGCGCCGTCGGCGTAGTCGATGCGAGGGGCGGAGAGTGGCAGGCCGGCCGGCTCTCCACAGCCGAGCGCGGCCGTCAACGCTGCGCCGCATAGCGCCGCTGTCGCCGCTCTACGGCCGGCCGTTCTCCCCCCGAACGAACCGGACCGCTTGCGAGAGGCGGTCAGCCAGGGCTGACAGCTCGGTGGCTCCATGCGTGAGGTCTGCGATCGCTTTCAGCTGCTCGGCTGCCGCCGTAGCGACGGCCTGCGCTTCCTGGGTCGAGGTCTGGGCGCTGCTCTTCGCCTGTTCGAGCGTCTGCGCGATGCGTGCGGCCAATTCCACGCTGGCGCGCGCCACCTCTGCCACGTGCGCTCCGGCCAGGGCTGTGCGCCCGGCGGCGTCGGTGATGCGGTCCAGGTCTTGTACCCAGTCAGCGGAGCTTTGGACCACATCGCTCAAGTCGCCGCGGATACGCTCCAGCAGTTGCGCGGCGCGGTCCAGAGCGCGCCGCGTGGCCTGCACGGACTTGCCCACATTGCGGGCTTCCCGGCCGCTCGCTTCGGCGAGTTTGTGTACCTCGTCCGCGACGACCGCGAAGCCGCGCCCGTGCACCCCGGCACGCGCCGCTTCAATGGTGGCGTTGAGGGCGAGCAGATTCGTCTGATTGGCGATAGACCCGATCGTCTCGGAGAACTTCTCGACCTCCGCAGCGACTTCTCGCAGGCGCACGACTTCGGAGACGCTCTCCTCGGTGGTGGAGCCGAGCTCGGTCAGCCGTCGCAAGGCCCCTTGCGTGGCGGAGCGCACTCTCGCCGCCGTCGTCTCCATCTGCGCCCCCGCCTCTCTCGTCTGGTCGCCGCCAGTCGCGACGTCGCCTGCGCTGCGGCGCAGCTCGTGTGCTTCCTTCGTCACGTTGACGACCACGCCGGTGGCCTGGGCAGCGCCCTGGCTCGCGCGCTGCGCGGCGGCCGCGACCTCCTGGCTGGACGCGTGGATTGCTTGGGCAGTGGTCGTCAGGGTCTGCAGGTATTGCGTCATCTGATCGGACGCGCCGATGACGGGGCGCACCGCGCCATCCAGCGCCAGCATCAACGCGAGCTGCGGGGCCAACAGATTCAGCATGTCGCCGTCGGACTGGCGGTACATGTAGGGGTCCGAGTGCCGCACGCTCCACAGGCCCATGAGTTGGCCGGCGTGGTACAGCGGCACCAGAACCTCGGAGCCGGGGGTCTCCCCACCGGGCACAACGACCTGGTCGCGGCGCAGGGCGTGCGCCACCAGGGGCCGCTTGGCACGCACTGCCTCGCCGGTCAAGCCGGCATCGGCGTCGAAGCGGAATGTCGGGGAGCGGCCAGCTCCTCCCCCCCCTCTCTCTCCTCTCTCTCCCGTCGCCGTGTCGGCGATTAGCTCCATCTCGCGGCGCTTGGCGTCGTAGCGCGCGAACCCCATGTGCTCCCAGGGGACGAGGCGGCGGGTCAGGGCCTGAATGTGTTGGAAGCTGCGGGCCAGATTGATCTCCGCCGCGATGGCCTGGGAGAGCCGCTGGATCAGCTGGAGCTCGTCGGCCCGTACTCCCATGCGGATGATGTAGACCGAGCCCGCCGTCGCCGCGGCCAGGGCTGATGCCAGCACGGCGAGCGGGCCGGCCGACAGCCCCGCTCCCGCCCCGCTCGTCAGGCCGAGCCACCCCAACGCGAGTGCGGCCGACGTCACGTAGACGATCGCCTCCCACCGAATGGTGAGCGGCGCGTCTACCCACGCAAGCGCGCGCCCGAGCGCGAGCTCCAGGTAGAACGTGGCGTTCACGACCAGCGGCAGCAGCACGAGAAGCGCGATGAGGGGCAGCAGGTTCGCGCTGCTCAGGGCGGCCCGTCCAGTGGGGCCACCCAGCCCGCCATAGGCGATCCCGACGAGGGCGCAACCCGCAGTGAGGTGCGCGGCGTTGCCAAGCGCGGCGCGCACCGGCAAGCGCCGTAGGAACACGTCGCCCAGGATCATCGCGAGCGGCGCGACGAGGGCGGCGAACGTCCACCCGCGGTCCAGGATCGCGAAGACCATCGTCCCGAGCACGTAGGACGAGAAGCCGTTGCCCGGCAGCGAGACGCCGTAGCGGCGGGTGAGGGCGCCGACGACGACGAGGGCGAGGGCAGCCAGTCCGAAGCCCGGACCCGCCGGGACCCGCCCAGTGCCATACGCGACGAGCGACCAGCCGGCGGCGAGCGCGACGCCGATGGCGATGGTCACCTGAACGGACCGCGCGGGAGACCAGAGCAGCCGCGGGGGTGGGCTCATGTGACCGGGTCGGGAACGACTGGAGCGTGGTGGATGCCGCGCAAACTCGGCCGTGTGGCGCGGTGTGTCAAGCGCGACTAACGTTGACGCTATGCAAGTGACCATCGAGTACTGCGTCGTTTGAAACTACGAGCCTCGGGCCACCGGTCTGGCGGCCGAGATTCGGAAGGGATACCCGCACGCCGAGGTCAAACTCATCCAGTCCTCGGGAGGCGTATTCGAGGTGGATGTGGACGGGCGCCGGATCTTCTCCAAGAAGGGACTGGGACGCCACGCCCAAGCGGGCGAGGTGCTGCGGCTGATCAAGCAATCCCTGGGATAACGTGAAGATCGCGATCTCGACCGGAGGCGGCGATGCACCAGGTCTCAACGCCGTCATCCGGGGAGCAGTGCTGTCGGCGATCCACCGTGGCTGGGAGTGCGTCGGAATCCGGCGTGGCTACGGCGGTTTGCTGGGTGAAGACCGCGTTGTGCCGCTCGGGGCGAGCGAGGTCCGCGGCATCACTCACCTGGGCGGCACGATCCTGGGCACTTCCAACCGCGGGGATCCATTCAAGTTCCGCGAGCCGGCGCCGGGCGGCGGCTGGATCGAGCGCGACCGCTCCGACGATGCGGTCGCCGCATTCCACGCGCACGGTATCGACGCCATGATCGCCATCGGGGGCGACGGCTCCCTGGCCATCGCGCTGCAGCTGATGCAGAAGGGCATCCCCGTTGTCGGCGTTCCCAAGACGATCGACAACGATGTCGGCGGCACTGTGGCGACGTTCGGGTTCGACACCGCCGTCGCCACGGCCACCGACGCGATCGACAAGCTGCACTCGACCGCCGAAAGCCATGAGCGGGTGATGGTGGTCGAGGTCATGGGGCGCCACGCCGGCTTCATCGCCCTCAACGCTGGTATCTCCGGATCGGCCGACGTGATCCTGATCCCTGAGATCCCGTTCGACATCGGGCAGGTATGCGAAAAGATCCGGCGCCGGGAAGCCGAAGGCCGTCACTTCAGCATCGTCGTGGTGGCCGAGGGCGCCGTGCCGCGCGGCGGCGCGGTCTCCCTCATCGACCCCGAGCATGAACGGCTCGGCGGCATCGCGGACAAGGTGGCCCACTCGGTGCAGCAGATGACGGGCAAGGAGACCCGGTCCCTGGTGCTGGGACACCTGCAGCGGGGGGGCAGCCCCACCACCTTCGATCGGCTGCTGGGCCTGCGGTTCGGCACCGCCGCGGTGCGGCTCATCGCCGAGCGACGCTTCGGCGACATGGTTGCGCTGCAACCGCCCATCATCGCCGCCGTCCCCCTGGCGCAAGCGCTGGCCACCCCGAAGCGAGTGCCCCTGGACTCAGACACCATCGCCACGGCGCGGGACCTGGGGATCAGTCTGGGCGACTAAGCGCTCGGAGGGTGTCTCGCCCGAACCCCCGGCCTATATTTGCGGCTGTGCGACAGAGCCGCGATCACTTTCTTCCCCCCGATCCTCAGGCCTTCCTCGCTGCCGAGCCCGCCACCGGGCGGGTGATCGTGATCGCGCCGACACGGGCGGCGTGCGAGACGATCGAGCTCGCGTTCGGTCTCGAGCTCGAAACCCTGCTCGAACGCGAGCACGGCGCCGACATTCGCCGGCTCGCCGAATCGGGCCGCGGTTTCGGCATCGTCGCGGGGACGGGCACCGGCAAGACCCTCGCCGTCCGCCAGATTGCCCACAAGATCCTGCAGGCTCCGCTCAAGGTCGGTGTCGTCAACCGTGAGCGCGAGGCCACGCCGGAGACTCCCACCTGGAACGTCGTCATCGTCACCACCGGGATCGCCCGGCGGTGGTTCCAGGACGGCCTGATCACCGCGCGGGACACGCTTGTGGTCGACGAGATCCACCAGACCTCGGCGGAAATGGAGCTGTGCCTGGCCTTGGGCAAGCGGGTGCGCTGTCGGTTCATCTGGCTGTCGGCCACGGTGGACCCGAGCTTCTACGCCCGCTACCTGGATTCGGCCGAGGTGCTCGAGACGCGGGCGTTCGATCCGGCCCGGGCGGCTGCTGTCAGCGTGCTGCCGCTGCGTCCCCACGAATTCCTGAACGATCGGTTCATTCAGCGCCTTGTACGCGAGCGCCACGGCGCGGCGGTGTTCGTTCCCACTCGCGCGGAAGTCGAGGAAATCGCGCAGGATATCGGTCACCGCTGGCCGCGGCTCGCGACCGCCTTCTACCACGGCGGGGAGCCAATTCGCGTCATCCGACCGTTCCTCGACGGCGCGGTCAGCCGACCGTTCCTGCTGGCGATGACGGCGGCGGGGCAGTCCGCCCTCAACATTCGCGGGCTGGACACGGTCGTGATCTACGACGCCCGGTACGCCAACGTGGTGGAGCGGGGCCGCAACGTGCTGACGAGGCTGTACCTCGGCGCGAACGAGATCCTCCAGATGGCCGGCCGGGTGCACGGGCGCGTCGAGCGAGGAGAGGTCTACATCCTGAGCGATCGGGATGTCACGTTCGAGCGGCTGGTACCCACGCCTCCGGAGTTCCAGCTGGCCGGCGACGCCGAGCGCGTGGCGATCACGTGCGCGGCGCTCGGTGTGGACGCGCAAGATCTGGACTTGCCGGTGCCGCTCGATCGGCGCGCCTACCGCTCTTCGGTAGAACACCTCACGGAGCGCGGCCTGATCGAGGCCGGCAGGCTCACCTCCTACGGGCGCGAGGTGGAGGCGATGCCAGTCGAGCGCCCCTGGGGTGAGCTCCTGGTGTACGCCGACCCCGCGCTGGTCCCGATGGTGGCGGTCGCCGCCAACATCGAATCGCTGCACCGCATGACGCGGGAGGAGCGAGACCTGCGCGGGTTGACCGTGCCGGGCAGCGACCATCTCACCGCCTACAACGTCTACGCGGAGGCGGTGAACAAACACGGTTACCTCGGCGAAGTCTATGGGCTGCCGCGCCATCTGTTCCAGGAGGCCATCGACCGGTGGGCGGAGGGACGAGGGATTCTGGTGAAGGCGATCGAAGACGTGGCGCTAGGGACGGCGTCCGTCTACCGTCAGCTCGAGCTGCCGCTGCCCGACAAGCTGCCCTTCGCCCGCGACCAAACGCTCGCTGCTTTCGCCGACCTGGTCGCTAAGATCATGCCCTTTGATCTCGTCATCGACGAGGAGACGGCCGACGGGCAGGAGGCACGGGTGTCGCGTGGGTCGGTGTGCGGCAGCTGGGGCGCGGTCGCGGGCTCGCTGCGCTATTTCGCTGATCGCTTCGGCGTGCCGCGTGCCAGCATCGAGGGCACCCAGATCCCCGAGCAGGCGATCCGGCGCTATGCCCGACGCAGCCCCCCCTCGGTCGTCTTCCAGCGCCAGCGTCGTCGCGAGGGCCTGGCGGCGGCGCGTGAGGTTCATTACTTCGGCTTCCTACTCGAGCGGGACGTGGAGCCGCTGGCGTCGCCGTTCCCGCGCGAGCTCGTCGACGCGGCGCGGCAGGCGCTGGTCGCAGCCCTGTTGGCAGGGGAGACGGCGCACCCGGATCAGGGGCGGCTACGTCGTGCGAGCGAGAAGCTGGGGGAGTACTGGCGTCGCTCGGGGGGGACCCTGGCGGCCGCGGCTACGGCGCGCGTCGCCGAGCGCATCACGGCGCAGCTCACGCGCGTGAGCTCCTGGGAGGACTTCCTGGCCACAAGGCTCGAGCTCGATGTAGAGGCTCTCATCCCGGAGTCGGAACGTGCTCGACTGGACGGGCTTCCCGCGTCCGTGCACCTGTATGGGGATCGCGTGCCGCTTGAGTACGTGGTGGAAGAAGGTGTTGGCCTCGTGCGGCTGCGTCTGAAGGAAGGCCAGGCGCGGCGCCTGCAGTGGCGCGACCTCCCGACCTTCGATCGTCCGGTGCGGTTCGCGGTCGTGCGAGGGAGGCACCCCGCGGTGCGGGGGGAGAGTCCCGAAGAGCTGCGGCGCCAGCTCTCGGAGCTGCCGCGGGCCGAGCGGGGGCGATTGATTCGCGGCGGGCGCCGGCCGCGACGGCGTTAAGGGCGGCTCGCGAGATCGAGCAGGGCGAGCCACCCGGTGTCGAAGGCCTCCCTCACTTCCTGCAGCGGCGCCCCCGTGGCCATGGCTGCCGCACAGCCGTCGAGCAGCATGTTGCGGGCCGTTTCTTCGAAGTCTTCCTGTTTGACCGATCGGTCAATCATGCCTGCGCCGCAGAGCGCGAGCCAAGCCCTTGTGGTGCCATCGGCGTCCTGGCGCCGCAGCTCCTCCCAGCATGCATCGGCGACCGCTGCGCCCGGCCCGCCCCCGCTGCCCCCGCTGCCCCCGCCGGCCCCGCCGGCCCCGCCGCCCGCCTGCGCGCCGGCCAACCGGCGCGAGCGCTCCTCGGCGATAGCCTTGCCACAGCTCGCCAGGAGCTGCTGGCGGGAGCGAAAATGATACAAGACGAGGCCCTTGGGTACCGCTGCACCCTGGGCAACGGTCGCGATCGAAAAGCCGTCGAGCCCGTCGCCCCGCAGTGTCTGAAGTGCGGCCGCGAGGATCGCAGAACGTGTGGGAGCGGAGTCTCGAGGCATGATATTGATCGTTCGGTCAATGATGCGAGATGCGAACGGGTCCGGCAAGTCCCTACGGGGGCGCAGGGACGAGGCGTGACGCCGCGCCGGAGCGAGGGTCTCACGTATGGTCCGCGATGAGTTGAACGTCCCGGTTCTGGAGTACGCTATGAGGGCCGCTCAGGAGAAGATGCCACAGCCGCCGCCGCCCTTCTCGTTTGCGCCGTTCGAAAAGGCCATCATGGAGTCGATCGAAGAAGGAATCGTGGTGTTCGATTCCTTCGGGCGCCTGGTGTACGCGAACCGAAGCGCGCGGCGGCTGGTCGAGGGGATGGATGAGCTGGCCACGGCGCGACCGGAAGTGCTGAGGCGCCGCCTCTCGACGCTGGGAGGCCGGTCCAAGCGGCTGCAGATTGGTGGCTCGCTGCTGGGCGACGCCGTGATCCTCCCCGCCTCCGAGAACGACAGCGGGGCGGGGGGTGGAGTAGGTGGAGGGGGGGGAGGGGGGGGAGGGGAGGGCACGCTGGCTGAGCGCGAGCGGCGCGCGATCATGGAAATGCTGAAAGCGACTGGCGGGCGACTGGCCGAAGCCTCCCGGCGGCTCGGCATCAGTCGGACGACCCTGTGGCGTCGCCTCCGGGCGTACGGACTCCACCGCTTTCGCGAGACCCACTAGGCGTTAGCTTCCCCGGGCATGCCCGCCCCGTACGTCATCGAAGAGTATGTCCGCTGGTCCGATGTGGACTTCGCGGGCATCATTTTTTACGGGTCCTACGTCCGGTTCTTCGAGATCGCCGAGACGGAGCTGTTCCGCTCGTGCGGCCTGGCCTACGCGCAGGTGTTCGACCGCTACGACATTTGGCTGCCGCGCAAAGCGGTGCACAGCGAGTTTTACTGGCCTGCGCGGCTGGACGACCGTCTGCGGGTGGCCGCCTACGTCGGTCGGATCGGCACCAAATCCATGACGCTCAACTTCGACGTCCTGCGGAAAGACTCCGCCCGGCTGGGCGCCGCCGGATGGATGGTGCTGGTGTGCGTGGATCGCGAAAAGCTGCGGCCTAAAGCGCTGCCGGCGGGGCTGATTCAGGCGCTCGCTCCTCACACGCTCACCTCCGAGGCCGCCCGTGCGGCGCTGGGAGTGGAGACGCCGTGAGCCGGGCGGCCATGCTACTGGGTCTGGCGATGGCGGGGTGTGGCGCGGCGAGTGGTGACGGAGAGGGTGGCGTCATCGCGCGCGTGCAGTACACGCCGCGTGACAGCATCCGCTTCGTGACGTCGGCGTCGCTGCGGCGCTGTGGCGGTGGGCGTGGGTTCCTCCTGGAGGGCGAGGTTCAGGGTAATGGCGCGGGACACGTCGACCCCGCGTGGCGCCGTGGTGGCTGTGCGATTTATGACCGCAGAGCTGGCGCACGGAGTCGTGCTGGACAGCGGCTCCGTGACGGTCACCGTCAGCGGGGACAGCGGTGCGGGAAGGCGGCGGGTCTCGACCGCCGTGTACGGCAGCGGGCTGGAGACTATGGGCGCGCGGCGCGTGCGCGTCGTGGCGGTGTTTGCGACATCCCGCCCCTCCCCGGGCGCGGACACCGTGCGGTGCGAGGCGCGGCCGTGACGGTTCGGATCGGCGTGATCGGGACAGGCTTCGCACGGCGGGTGCAGCTGCCCGGGCTGCGGCTCGTGCCTGGCGTCCGCGTAACGGCGGTCGCAAGCGGCCGGCGAGCCAATGCCGAGACAGTGGCCCGCGAGTTTGGAATCCCCCACGTCTTCGATGATGGACTCGAGCTCGTGCGCTCAGCCGACGTGGACCTCGTCATCATTTCCTCGACGCCCGATACCCACGCGCCCTACGCGGTTGCCGCCCTTGCGGCGGGCAAGCACGTGCTGTGTGAGAAGCCGACGGCGTTGAACGCGGGCGAGGCGAACCGGATGCTCGCCGCCGCGGAGCGGCGGCACGGGCAGGTCGCCTGGGTCGACCACGAACTGCGTTACGAGCCCAACCGGCGCAAGGTCCACGACCTGATCCGTGCCGGCGTGATGGGCGAGGTGCGCCACCTCGAGCTCGTGCTGCGGCCTTATCTGCGCGGCGATGGGCGCCCCCAGGCCGGCGATGCCCCGTGGACCTGGTGGTCGGACGCCACGAAGGGCGGCGGGCTGCTCGGCGCTGTCGGCTCGCACCTCATCGACTTGTGCCGCTATTGGACGGCGAGTGAAGTGGTCCACGTGGCGGGCGGTGTCGCGACGTTCGTGAAGCAGCGCCGCGACGAGACGGGCGCTGTACGGGTGGTGACGGCGGACGACTTCGCCAGCTTCGTACTGCGACTCGGGACCGGCGCGGTAGCGACCGTGACGCTCTCCGCGGTAGGGTTTCACGGGACGGGCCACCAGGCACACGTCACCGGCAGCGACGGAACGGTAGTGCTCACTGGCGAGACGAAGCTCGAGCTGGGTCGGCCCGGTGCGCCGCTCGAGGACATCTCCGTGCCGGACGACCCTGCTGGCCAGATGCCGGTCAACAACATGTGGGCCCGCTCGTTCGTGCGGCTGATGCGCGAGCTGGTGACGGTGGTGGAAGGCGGCACGGCTGCGGGGACACCGGCCACGTTCCGCGACGGCGTTCAGGTCCAGCGCGTGCTCGATGCGGTGCGCGCGGGCGGTGGGACGCCGTTAGATTGAAGACGTGGAGCAGACCTATTACCGCAAGGGCTTCGGACTCAAGGGCGCCATCGAGGGCGCCCTTGCCGCCGACTACCACAGCCGCGTGGTGGATGCCGTCCGTAACGCCGGATTCGCGCTCACCGTCGGCGACGTGACCTTCCGCCTAGCAGGGGAATTCGGGTTCTGCTACGGGGTGGATCGCGCCGTGGAGTACGCCTACGAGACCCGCACCAAGTTTCCCGGGAAGCGCACCTTCCTCGTAGGCGAGATCATTCACAACCCGCACGTGAACGCCAAGCTGCAGTCCATGGGGGTGCAGTTCCTGCACCGGCCGGAGGGCGGCGAATTCGACTTTGGCGCCGTGCAACCGGAAGACGTGGTGATCCTGCCGGCGTTCGGGGTGACTGTACAGGATTTCGAGCGGCTACGGGCGCTGGGGTGCGTGCTGGTGGATACCACCTGCGGCTCCGTGCTGAATGTGTGGAAGCGGGTCGACGCCTACGCGCGGGATGGCTACACGGCCGTGATCCACGGCAAGTATTTCCACGAGGAGACCAAGGCCACGTCGAGCCAGGTGACCAAGTATCCCGGCGGGCATTTCCTGGTGGTGCGGGACATGGAGGAGGCCCGTGTGGTGTGCGCGTACATCGAGGGTGGCGGGGATACATCGAAGCAGCCGGGAGCCGGGAGCGGTTTCTGGCCAGTTTCGGACATGCGATGTCCCCGGGATTCGATCCTGACCGGGACTTAGTGCGGGTCGGCGTCGCGAATCAGACGACGATGTTGTCGGGCGAGTCGCTCGCCATCGCCGCCGAGCTGCGCAAGAGCATGGAGGTGCGCTACGGCGCGACGACTCTCAGCGAGCACTTCCGCACCTTCGACACGATTTGCTCGGCGACCCAGGACCGCCAGGACGCGGTACTGAAGCTGATTGCCGAGCCGCTCGACCTCATGATCGTGATCGGCGGCTACAACTCGAGCAACACGACCCACCTCGCGGCGATCTGCCACGCGAAGGTGCCCACCTACCACATCGAGGACGCGAGCTGCATCGACGTCGAGGCCGGGAGCATCCGGTTCCGGCCGGTGGGGGCGAAGCGCGAGGAGCGCCGCGAGGGCTGGTTCCCCGGGGGTCCGGTGACCGTCGGCGTGACGGCCGGAGCCTCCACGCCGAACAACAAGATCGGTGAAACGATCGAGCGGGTGGCGGCCCTGCGCGGCGCGTCGCTCGCGGGCGTCCTGGGGTAGCGATGTTCCATCCGGCGGTAGCTCGCTGGTTCGAGGCGCGGTTCCGCGAACCCACCGAGCCGCAGCGGCGCGCCTGGCCCGTCATCCAGGCGGGCGGCGACGCGCTGATCGCGGCACCGACCGGCTCGGGCAAGACCTTCGCCGCCTTCCTCTCCGCGATCGACTCCCTGGTGCGTCAGGGGCTGGAAGGGGGAGGGGCCCTGCCCGACGAGACCCAGATCGTCTACGTCTCCCCCCTGAAAGCGCTATCCAACGACATTCAGAAGAACCTGGCGGAGCCGCTGGAGCAGATCCGCGCGGCCCTGGCCGAGCAGGGACTGCCGGACGTCGAGATCCGCCCCCTCGTCCGCACCGGCGACACGCCGGCGGGCGAGCGGCAGGGGATGGTGAAGCGGCCGCCGCACATCCTCGTCACCACGCCGGAATCGCTCTACCTCATTCTCACCTCGGAGCGCGCGCGCGAGATGCTGCGCACCGTGCGCACCGTGATCGTGGACGAGATCCATGCCGTGGCGCGCGACAAGCGCGGCAGCCACCTGGCGCTGTCGCTCGCTCGGCTGGACGCCCTGACCGGCCGGCGCGCCCAACGGGTCGGTCTCTCGGCGACGCAGCGGCCGATCGAGGAGATCGCGCGGTTCCTGGTCGGCACATCGGCGCCGCTGCCTGACATCATCGACACCGGTCACGCGCGCACCCTCGATCTCGCGCTGGAGATTCCGAGCTCGCCGCTCGAGGCGGTGATGAGCCACGAGGTGTGGGAGGAGATCTACGACCGCCTGGCGCAGCTGATCGCGGAGCACCGCACCACCCTGGTGTTCGTGAACACGCGACGCCTGGCCGAGCGGCTGACGCTGCACCTGTCCGAGCGGCTGGGTGCCGAGCACGTGACGTCGCACCACGGCAGCCTCTCCAAGGAGAAGCGGCTCGAGGCCGAATCGCGGCTCAAGACAGGCGCGCTCAAGGCCCTGGTCGCCACCGCGTCGCTCGAGCTGGGAATCGACATCGGGACCGTCGACCTCGTGTGCCAGATCGCTACGCCGCGGTCTATCGCGACGCTGTTGCAGCGCGTGGGCCGCTCGGGGCATCGCTTGGAGGCGATTCCCAAGGGCCGCCTCTTCCCGCTCTCGCGCGACGACCTGGTCGAGTGCACCGCCTTGCTACGCGGGGTCAGGGCCGGGCGCCTCGACCGGCTGATCATTCCCGAAAAGCCGCTCGACATCCTGGCGCAGCAGATCGTCGCGGCTGCGGCTGGAGAGGAGTGGGAGGAGGACCGGCTGTTCGAGCTGGTGCGCTCCGCCTGGCCCTACCGCGACCTTACGCACAAGGAGTTCGACGAGGTCGTCCAGATGCTGGCCGAGGGGTTCACAACTAAGCGGGGCCGGCGCGGCGCCCACATCCATTACGACGGGGTGAACCGGCGGCTGCGGGGCCGGCGCGGCGCCCGCCTGGCGGCGATCACCTCGGGCGGGGCGATCCCCGACGTCGGCGACTACCGCGTGATCCTGGAGCCGACCGAGACGTTCGTGGGGACCCTAAACGAGGACTTCGCCATCGAGAGCTCGGCCGGCGACATCTTTCAGCTCGGCAACGCCTCCTATCTGATCCGCAAGGTCGAGTCCGGACAGGTTCGGGTCGCCGACGCGCAGGGCCAGCCGCCGACGATCCCCTTCTGGCTGGGCGAAGCGCCGGCACGCACCGCTGAGCTGTCCGAGGAGGTCTCGCGGCTGCGGCAGGATGTCACCGACCGCCTGGACGATCCGGCGGCGGCGATTCGGTGGCTGGGGGAGGAGACCGGCATCCTTGAAGCAGCGGGTCGGCAGCTAGTCGAGTATCTGGGCGCCACCAGGAAAATCCTCGGCGTCGTGCCCACCCAGGAAACCCTCGTGCTGGAGCGGTTCTTCGACGAGGCCGGCGGCATGCAGCTGGTGCTGCACGCCCCGTTCGGCGCGCGCATCAACAAGGCCTGGGGGCTCGCCCTGCGTAAGCGCTTCTGCCGCAGCTTCAACTTCGAGCTGCAGGCCGCGGCGACCGACGACGCGATCGTGCTGTCGCTCGGCCCGCAGCACAGCTTCGCCCTGGGCGACGTCTTCCATTATCTGAAGCCGGCCACGGTCGAGCCTCTGCTGGTGCAGGCGATGCTCGACGCGCCGATGTTCCAGAGTCGCTGGCGCTGGAATGCCACGCGCGCGCTCGCCGTGCTGCGCAGCCGCGGCGGCAAGAAGGTGCCGACCCCGCTGCAACGCATGGACGCTGAAGACCTCTCGGCGGCGGTATTCCCCGACCAGCTCGCCTGTCCGGAGAACCTCGTTGGGGACCGCGAGATCCCCGACCATCCGCTAGTCAATCAGACGATCCGCGATTGCCTGACCGAGGCGATGGACTTGGCGGGCCTGCTGCGGGTGCTCGAGGGGATCGATCGAAAGACACTGCGACTCGAGGCGCGGGACACCCCCGAGCCCTCCCCGCTGGCGCACGAGATTCTCAACGCCAAGCCGTTCGCGTTCCTCGACGACGCCCCGCTTGAGGAGCGCCGCACCCAGGCGGTGCTGACCCGCCGGGCGGCGGGGGACAAGACGGCCGAAGAGTTCGGCACGCTGGACCAGGCGGCGATCGACCGGGTGAAAGAGGAGGCGTGGCCCGACCCGACGAGCGCCGACGAGCTGCACGACGCGCTGATGGTGATGGGAGCGATTCCGGTCGGGGAATGGGGGCGGGGCAAGGGGGGGGGGGGATCGTGGCAACCGCTATTCGAGCAGCTCGAGCACGCGGGCCGCGCAGCGACGCTTCAATCGCAGCCTCCGCTCTGGATCGCGGCCGAGCGGGTGCCGATGCTGGCGGGGGTGTTTCCCGGTGTCGCGTGCACGCCGACACTCACTCCACCGGAGCGGGATCGCGCCCGAGCGTGGACCCGTGAGGATGCTTTGCGGGAGCTGGTGCGCGGGCGGCTGGAAGCGATCGGACCCACCACCGCACCCGACCTCGCGCGAGCGCTCGGTGTGAGCGAGGGCGACATCGACGTCGCCCTGGTGGCACTGGAGCACGAGGGCTTTGTGCTGCGGGGCCGGTTCACCCCCGGCATGCCCGCAGGCGTGCTGGAGTGGTGCGAGCGGCGCCTGCTGGCGCGGATTCATCGCTACACCCTGGACCGGCTGCGGCGCGAGATCGCGGCGGTACCCGCGGCGGACTACATGCGCTTCCTGCTGCGCTGGCAGCGGCTGACGGAAGACACGCGGGCCGCGGGGCCGGAAGGACTGGCGGCCGTGCTCGACCTGCTGGACGGCTTCGAGCTGCCGGCGGGAGCCTGGGAGTCGGACGTCCTCCCCGCCCGGCTCGCCGACTACGATCCGTTGTGGCTCGACGGCCTGTGTCTTTCGGGAGAGATCGCGTGGGGACGACTGAGCCCGGCGCGGAACGCGGAAGTCGGGACGCGGAAGTCGGGTCCGATTCGCACGAGTCCGATCGCCCTGTTCAGAAGGGAGCGGGGAGAAGTCTGGAGGGCGATCTCGCCGGGAGGGGGGGGCGGGGGGCCTACTTCACCCCCGTCACCCCCCTCACCCCTCTCCCTGTCGCATTCGGGGCAGGCGGTCCTCGACGTGCTGGACCAGCGCGGGGCGTCGTTCTTCGGCGACCTCGTGAATGCGACCGGGCTGCTACGCACGGAAGTGGAAAAGGGACTCGGCGAGCTCGTAGCGTGGGGGCTGGTGACGTCGGACAGCTTCGCGGGCCTGCGGGCACTGCTGATCCCGTCGGGGCGCCGCCGGCCGATTGGAGCAGGAGGTGGGGGGTACCGGCGGCGCGGCAAAGTAGCGCCGTTCGGCGTGGAGACAGCGGGGCGATGGGCGCGCGTGCACCGGCCGGCGCAGATCTCGGAAGAGCAGATCGCCGAAGCGCAGGCGTGGCAGCTGTTGCGTCGCTACGGGGTCGTATTCCGCCGGCTGCTCGAGCGCGAGAGCCTGCTCGCGCCATGGCGGGACGTGCTGCGGGTATACCGGCGGCTCGAGGCCCGGGGGGAGATCCGGGGCGGCCGGTTCGTGGGTGGCTTCTCCGGAGAGCAGTACGCGCTGCCAGAAGCGGTGGTGGCGCTGCGGGCTGTGCGCCGGGAAACGGGAGACGTGAAACGAGACACGAGCGAGCTGGTCGCGGTGAGCGGGGCGGATCCACTGAACCTCGTGGGCATCATCACCCCGGGGGAGACGGTGCCGGCGCTCGCGACGAACCGGGTTCTCTTCCGCGACGGGATTCCGGTAGCGGTTCAAGAAGGCGAGGGGCGACAGGTGCGGCTGCTGGTCGCGCCCACGCCGGAGGAAGAGCAAGTGCTGAAGACCGCGTTAATCCGCCGGCGCGCGGCGCCGCTGGTGCGGGCGTACCTGGCGAAGCGGTAGCGCCTGCTTCGCGCGCCGACTCCTCAATAATTCACGAACGTAATCGCCTGCCGGATCAGCGTGCGCACCGGGCGTCCCCCGACCCGCGCCGGACGGTAGACCGATCCCAGTACCAGCCGTCGAGCTTCCGCATTAAAGCCAGGGTTCGCACTCTGAGTCACACGCAGCGAAGCCGCTTCGATGTGTCCGGCGGTGTCGAGCATTGCTTCCACCAGGACGCTCCCTGCAGCACCGAGCTGGGCCATCTCGGGAGGGAAGCGGATCGGCGGGTGCGACACGAGCACCGGCTGCGCGTCAACGGCACCGCTTGCCGCGGGAACCTCCATCGAAGACCCGCTCCTGGCCCGACCCCGACCCCGACCCAGGCGGACCGAATCCGCGAGCCGGCGCAGGAATGGCGCGAGGTCGACGCCCCGCCGCATGAGGTCGCCGTAGAGCCGCAGCCCTTCGGTGAAATCCCGGCTCGCTAGACTGTCCCGCCCTCTCGCCGACCAGGCTAGACCCCGCGTCAAGAGCGCGTAGACGCGCTCGCCGTCCCTTGGGTGCGTGGCGCTGTCGAGCGCGACGCGCAGCAAAGACAATGCGCTGTCCGCTTGACCAGCGGCCAGCCGATTGCGGGCAGCAGTCACGAGCTCGGTCGGATTGGGTAGTGGCGGAGGCGATAGTTGGATCGAAAGCCCGACGAGCGTCCGCACGGCTTGACCGCGAAGGCGACCTGGCGTGTACAGGGACGCTAGCACCATGCGCTTG
>WNFC01002339.1_pt1 | contig 31305 bp, 25 predicted proteins | sample 5400541 | NCBI WGS metagenome assembly WNFC01 (sample SAMN13153342, study PRJNA577476) | soil metagenome | isolation source: 120 cm saprolite under Douglas fir tree site 2 hole 2 replicate 1 | place: USA:California | collected 2015-04-18
AGAGGCCGCCAGCGCTCCAAGGCGGGGCCGGCTTACCCATTCTGAAGACGAGGGGGCACCATGACTAGGCGACGAAACTGGGTTTGCTACGGATCTGTTGTTTCGCTGGTATTCCTCTCGGCCAGCAGCGAAGGACAGACTGTTTCGTTTCGCGAATCCGGCCGTCCACGAACCGAGTATCCGGTAAGCTCATATCCCCGAGGAATCGCCTCCGGCGACTTCAACGGTGATGGTCTGCCGGATGTGGCAGCTGGGAGCTACAGTGCTGTTTCGGTGCTCCTCGCCGCTCCGGACGGAACGGGCTTGCAACCGGCAAGGGATTACCCCGTCGGCGGGTATCCAGTGTCGGTCGCAGTGGGGGACGTGAACAACGACGGCAAGCTGGATATCGTTTCAGCCAATTCTTATAACGTTTCACTCCTGCGCGGCAACGGAGACGGCACGTTCTTGAGTAGCACCACGCTGGCATACTCGTTCGACTCACTTGCGTTCATTGGCCTGGTCGAGGTCAACGGCGATAACAAACTGGATCTGGTCGTGACCTCGAATTACGGCACCCTTTACGTCCTGCTTGGCAATGGCGACGGAACATTCCAAAGCCCGCGGACCACCAACCTGGGAAGCTCGGCAGGATCTATCGCCAGCGGCGACTTCGACGGCGATGGAAGAATGGATCTGGCGATCGTCGCGAGCGGCTCGGTGCAACTCTTGCTCGGCAATGGAGACGGCACCTTCCAGACGCCGAGGTCGTTGGGAGTAGGGGGTGGGGCTCGAGTGGTGGTGGCAGAAGATTTCAACGGCGATAGCGCTCTGGATTTGGCAGTGCTCCAGTCCACCGGCGTCTCGATTCTGCTGGGAAACGGGAATGGAACATTTCAGCCGGTCCGTTCCACGACCATTGCTTCCGACCCCATCGACATCAAAGCAGGTGATTTGAATTCCGACGGAGCGCTGGATTTGGTGGTGACCCACTGTCCCTCTGGCAGTGGTCCCGGATTCGCCGGAATCCTTTTGGGCAATGGCGATGGGACTTTTCAGGCGCCGTTTTCCAGTGCGGCCACCACCTGCTTCTCTGGACTGGCCGTCGCAGATTTTGATGGCGATGGAAATCTCGATGTCGTGGCCAACAAATCCGCGTCCAGTGGTGGTGCGGTGATGCTTCTGCCAGGCAATGGCGATGGAACGGTCGGGGTCAGAAGGCCGATCGTTGGAAACGGGCCAAACTCGATCGCCGGGGGAGACTTCAACGAAGACGGAGTCGTCGATCTGGTGGTGGCCAACGGTTCATCGAATAGCATTTCCATCGTCCTGGGCAATGGAGAGACCACGTTCAGCAGGGCGCAGAATATACCCGTCGGCCGCAGCCCCACCTCCGTCGCCGTCGGAGACTTCAATGCCGACGGACATCTGGACCTGGCAGTCGTCAATTCGAACGCCGACGATGTTTCGATCCTCCGCGGAATGGGAGACGGCACGTTCATTCCACTGGGCGCGGTGCTCGTTGGCAGCTCTCCGGTCGCGGTCGTTCTCGGTGATTTCAACGGCGATGGAATATTGGATCTGGCGGTGGCCCGAACCTCGGGCTCGATTTCGCTGTTGCTCGGGAATGGAAACGGAACCTTTCAAGCTCCGACGAGCTTTTCCAGCGGCGCCTCCTACCCCACGTCGCTGGCCCGGGCTGATCTGAACGGAGACGGCGCGGAAGATCTGATCGTCACCAGTGGTAGCTTCTCGTTCGGTTCGGTGTCGGTCATCCTTGGCAATGGAGATGGCACTTTCCGGGCACCCAGACAGCTGACCCCCAACCGCAACCCCTCCGCCGTTGCGGTGGGCGATCTCAATGGGGATGGCATTCCGGACCTCGCGGTGGCGAACAGAGACTCTGGCAATGTCACCGTCTTTTTGGGCCTTGGAGATGGAACGTTTCAGGTGGGCGTGGATTTCTTCGTGCTTGGAACCAGCCCGAGCGCCGTCGTTCTCGGGGACTTCAATGGCGACGGCCGGCTGGACATCGCGACCGCAAACGGGGTTTCAAACAACGTCTCGGTCCTGCTGAACCGTGAGGTTCCGCGAGCAGCCGTCCTGGACCCGATCTCATTCATCGATGCGGGCGAGTTCGCGGTCGGGAGCGCTCCAGGGTCACTTTGGGTGGCCGACTTCAACGACGACGGACAGCCCGATCTGGCGGTCGCCAATTTGCAGTCCAACGACCTGGTCGTTTTGTTCAACGCCACCCCGTAGGCGTCCAGACAGATGTAGCTCCCGGAGGTGCTCGTCCAGGATCGAAAGTCGATCCGATCAGCCTGGACGTGCGCGCTTTTGTCAGGCGCTTCAGGCGTCCGCCACCTTGATCATCAGCTTGCCGCAGTTCTCGCCGGTGAAGAGCTTGAGCAGCGTGTCCGGGAACGTTTCCAGGCCCCCGACGATGTCCTCGTGCGATTTGAGCTTGCCGGCGGCGAGCCATCCGGCCAGCTCGCGCACCGCTTCGGGATACCGCTCCGCGTAGTCGAACACCAGAAAGCCGATCATGCTCGCCCGATTCACCAGCAGCGATCGGTAATTGGCCGGACCCTTCATCGGGCCGGTGTTGTTGTATTGCGAGATCGCGCCGCAGATCAGCACCCGGGCCCCCCGCGCGAGCTGTGCAAGCACCGCATCGAGGATGTCGCCGCCGACGTTGTCGAAATAGACATCGACGCCCCGGGGGCAATGCTCCTTGAGCGACTTCCTCATGTCGTCGCTCTTGTAATCAATTGCCGCGTCGAAACCGAGATCGTGCACGATGTATCGGCACTTTTCCGGCCCCCCCGCGATTCCAACCGCTCGGCAGCCCTTGATCTTGGCGATCTGCCCCGCCACCGAGCCCACCGCGCCGGCCGCGCCCGAAACGACCACGGTGTCGCCCGGCTTCGGTTTGCCGACGTCGAGCAGGCCGAAATAGGCGGTCATTGCGGTCATGCCCAGGGCGCTCAGATGCTGCGGCAGCGGCGCCATTCGCGTGTCGACTTTGAAAACGCCCTTGCCGTCCGATACGGCGTACTCCTGCACGCCGAAGGTGCCGGAGACGAAATCCCCGGGTGCAAATTTGGGATTCCGGGATTCGATCACGCGGCCGAGCGCCAGGGCGCGCATCACCTCGCCGATGCCGACCGGCGGGACGTAGGATTTGCCCTCGTTCATCCAGCCGCGCATCGCGGGGTCGAGCGAGATGTAGAGCGCCTTGACCACCAGCTCGCCTTCCTTGGGATCGGGGACCTGTTCCTGTGAGTACGTCCAGTCGCTGCGCTTGGGCATGCCGACGGGTCGGGCGGCAAGTCGAAACTGGTGATTCGTCAGGTTCATCGCATCCTCCAGGTCCGGGGATGCTACGAGGGACCGGGCGCGCCTTCAATGGAAACAGTTACTGCGAAGCGGCCGGGAGCCAGGTCGAAGTCCGGCGAAGCAAGGACGGGGAAATCCCGAACATCCGGCGGAACGTCCGACTCATGTGGGCCGCGTCCGCGAAACCCGCCGCGTGCGCAGCTTGTGAGAGCGGCGTGCCGGTGGTGATGGCCGCGGCCGCGCGCTGCAGCTTGAGCCACGCAAGATAAGGCCGGATCGGAACGCCGATCGATGTGGTGAAGGCGTGCATCAAGCGGCCCGGCGACAGGCCCACCGCGCTCGCGAGTGCATTGAGCGAGTTGTCCCCGTCGGCGGGCATGGTCCGAAGAATCTGGAGCAACTTGCGCACCCGTGGGTGAACCAGGCGTCGCGCCGCGACGGGAGTCCCGCCGAGCGTCGCGACGGCACGGCCCGTCCACTCGATGCCATCGGCGCCCATGATCGCGTCGGCCTCCGCATTTCGGAGGAGCCTGTCGCGGTGGACGCTCGAGAGCAGCCGGACCGGCTCCGAGAGCACGCCTCGCAGTGCCTGCCCGGCATCGCTCTCCGGGTCGAAGAAAATGAGCAGGATCTCAGTGCCCTCGGCGTCGACGGCGTGGAGCACGTCCGGTCCGCTCAGCACGCCCGAGGCGCACGTCCATCGTGCGGTCGCCCGGGTGCGCACCCGGATTTCGCCCTCGAAGGCCAATAGAATGTGAATTGCGTGGTGCGCGTGCAGCGCACTGCGTGAGCCTTTCCCGCGGGTGGCGAGAATCGGCGGCCAGAGGGGCAGATCGACGTGCGGCGCCAGAGCGGGGAGAGATGGAAGCCGCATCCATCACCCAAGCGCTCGAGGATGCGTTCCCCACCCCAAGCGCTGGCCAGAGAGCAGTGCAGAGCCTGCGATCAACAATATGAGTGCCGAAGCGTGTTTCATGAACGTTTGTTCGTCGACCCGGCCCGCCACGCGCGTGCGAATTCGCCGCTGAGAACGTAGCGCGGAAAAGTCACCCATTGCTCGACGAAAAGGCGCGCCAGGATGTCGCCCAGACCGCGAAACGGCGCCGGCGCGATTTTCTCGCCCCTGTGCGTCCTCCGCTGAAGGGCGGCTGCAGCCAGCATTGCGCCGAGGCCACACGGAGCGAGCCACATGGCACCGGCCAGCGGCGTGAGCAGCACGGCGCAAGTCCCCAGGATAAAGAGCGGCGCCGTAACCGCATGGACCAGCAGATTATGGCGCGCCCGGTGCGTGGGGGAATAGTTCAACCATTGCCAGGCCAGCAGGCCCTCTTCGCGTGTGATGTCCATCGTCAATGTATACGCGACACGCCGTCGACCGGCTTGAACCAACTGGCTACCGCATGGCGACTCGGGCTGACTCCATTTGTCCTCCGGGCGGGGAGTCACCGCCGAGCCGAGGGTCAGTTCGACTGCGCCCGGACCACCACGAGCTTATCGACGCCCGACTCCGCCCCCCAGAGCTCTCCGGGGCGGCCGAGGAGCTGCCGCACCCCTGCTGAGCTGCTGGGCAGCACGAAGACCTGGAACTCTTCGCTCGTCGGGTCGAAGAGCGTCAGCGAGTTGCTTCCCCAATCCGAAAGCCAGACGAGGTCGTTGTCGTCGACGAATACCGCGTAGGCCTGCGGTCGCGATCCGGGAAGTCGCCACTCTCGCCAATCGCTGGTGGCCGGATCGTAGAGGGCGACCTGGCCGGCGTTCCACTCGCTGACCCAGATGCGGCTTTGCGAATCCGGCCAGACGCGGCGCGCGCCCTGGCCGAGTGTCGGAGGATCGAGCACGGTGACCTCGGCCGTGTCGAGATCGATCCTCCCCACGTAACTGTGAGCCAGCGATGCGTAGTACACCTCGCCCGAGGGAGCGGTGGAAATGCCGTAGGGTCCTGCGCCTTGCGGTGCGTCGAATACATCCATGGCTCCGCTCGACGGATCGAGCCGGCCATAGACGCCGTTTTGGCCGGTGAACCAGAGATTGCCGCGCGAGTCGAAGGTCGCGGTGTTGAGGTTCGCGTTCCGCCGTTCGGGCGGGAGCGGGAAGATCTGAAGCTCTTCCGTCGCGGGGTCCACGCGCACGATCGCGTTCAGCCCGCCATCGGTGATCCAGGGCGCGCCGTCCGGACCGACGATCACTCCGTGCGGCGCCGATCCGGTCCCCAGTGGAATGTGGTGCGTCCTTCCGGTGATCGGATCGAGATTGCCGAGCTCTCCTGACCTTTGAGCGGTGTACCAGACCGAACCGTCGGGCGCCGGAGCGACGTCGTGCGGTCCCGCCGCCGACGGTACGTCGTATTCCTGAATCGCGTAGGTACCGAGAGAATACGCGCGTCCGACACAAGAGGTGAGCGCTAGCCCCACGGTGATTGCGCGTACTGTATTATTCATCTCGTTCCCCCTTTCAGAGCCGTCGCTGACCGGCTGGCGGCTCAGTTCGGGATACTGCGCTTGGACCCGTGCGCACAAGCCCGCGGCGGTGATTCTTCGGCTTCCCAACTTTCTGCAGATCGAGGTAGACAGCGGCGTGGCAAGCATGAACGCGTCGAAGGCGGAGTTCCGCGCCGCCAAGGAGGCGACCGGGCCGGAGAGCATCTCCGTGCTCAGCCTGTTGCGCGGACATCGCTTCGACCCCTACGAGCGCTGGACGCTGATCCGGCGCGACCACGGTCCGGTCGCGCACTACCACTACGGCATCTTCAACAACTTTTTCATCTCGAGCGCCGAGGGCGCCAAACGCGTGCTTCAGGACAACATCGGGAACTACACCAAGGAGCATACCGCGTACAAAATGGTGAGGCGCCTGGTCGGGAACGGACTGCTCACGAGCGAGGGAAGCTTCTGGCTGCGCCAACGCCGACTCGCCCAACCCGCGTTTCACCGCGACCGCATCGCGCGCATGGCGAATCTGATGACCGCGGCGGCGCTGGAAACGGCGGAGCGCTGGGAGGCGAAGGCCACTTCCGGCGAACCCGTCAGCATGATGAACGAGATGTCGACCCTCACCCTCAAGGTGGTGGGGGATGCATTGTTCGGCGCGGCGGTTTCCGCTCAGGCGGCGACGGTGGCGGAGTCCTTTGAGGTCTTGAGCCAGCAGATGGTCGAACGCTTCAGCAGGCTTCGTCTGCTTCCGCCCGTTCTACCAACGAAATACGACCGCGAATTCCGCAGAGCGCGCGGGCGGATGTTCAGCGTGGTGGACGAGATTATCGCGGACAAGCGCGCGCACGGTGAATCCGACGATCTGCTCTCGATGTTCAAGCAGGCGCGTGATGAGGACACCGGAGAGCGGATGAGCGACGCGCAGCTCCGGGACGAAGTGACGACGATGCTGCTCGCCGGACATGAAACGACCGCGGTGGTGCTCGCCTGGGTCTGGGCGCTGCTCGCCCATCACCCATCCGTCGCCCAGAAGCTCCGCGATGAGCTGGATCGCGTGCTCGCCGGGCGCACCCCCACCGCCGCAGACGTGTCACAGCTTCCGTACGCGAAGAGCGTGATCGAAGAGGCGATGCGCCTCTACCCTCCGGTCTATATCCTGCAGCGCCACGTCAAGGAGAGCGACGTTGTCTGCGGCTTTCGAGTCTACAAGGGCGGCTCCGTGGTGATCAGCCCTCTCATCCTCCACCGGCATCCGTCCTATTGGGAAAAGCCAGACGATTTCCTGCCCGAGCGGTGGATGGACTCCGCCGCAGAGAACCGGCGGCCCCGCTTCGCGTACATCCCCTTCAGCGGTGGACCCCGCCAATGTATCGGCGACAATTTCTCGAGGCTGGAGTCGATCCTGTTGCTCGCCACGCTCGCTCAACGCTTCCAGCCGATGCCCGTCGGCGCCGAGCTGCCGAAGCCGGAGTTCCTCGTCCTCGCCCGGCCCGCGGGAGGGGTTCCGATGATCCTGCGCCGGCGAGCGCAGCGGGCTGACGACGGAAGAGCCTCGGCTTAGCCTCCGCGTCGAAAGGGCGCGATCAATTGAGCCCAATAGCCGTCGGGCAGCCTGGTTGTTTCCAGGCCGTAGCCCTTGGGCCACTGCTTTCGCGGCAAATGGAACGTGCCGAACAGCCGGTCGATGGCGGGAAGGTGGACCGCGAAATTCTTGTCGATGGCTTCGTGCTCGATCGCGTGATGGAAGTGGTGAATTCGAGGGGTGACGATAAACGGCTCGAGCCAGTGGAAATTGCCCTTGATGTTGGCGTGTATCCAGACCGCGTGGAAGGAAACAAAAACCAGATAGGCTCCGACCACGGCCGGGGAGAAACCGATCCAGGTGATCGCAAACAAGACAGAAGCTCGGACCAGCAAGGCATCGATCGGGTGCATCCGAGAACCCGCCAGCCAATCCATTGCCTCGCTCGAGTGGTGCACCGCGTGCAATCTCCAGAGGGCGGGATAGCGGTGCAAGGCGCGGTGCGCCCAGTATTGCGCGAAGTCCGCCACAAACACGGTCAAGAGAAATTGAATCGGCCAGGGGATGGACTGGATTTGCGCACTCCAGAATTCAGAAGACAGACGCCGGCCCAGCCAGATTGCCGGCGCGAGCGCGGCGAGGGAAAAGAGCTGAACGCCGATATGGCTCACCAGAAAATGCATCCCATCGGTGGTCCACCCGCGGCGAAACGCCGACTGTTCGACCCGCAGCGGCCAGGCTCGTTCGAGAGGAACGAAGACCACGGATAGTAAGAGAAGATTGAGGAGGAACCAATCGAATCCGAGGACTCCCCGCGACTCCACGCGGTCCGGGAGGGAAATCGAGCTGCCGCCCAACAGTAAAGCGGTGAGGCAGAGCGCCATTCCGGTGACGCCCAGGACTTTGCGCCGCCGCAGCGCGAGGCTCAGGGCGGCAGCAAGAAACGAGACCGCGAGTAGCAGCTGAACAGCGCGCCGAAGCAGCGGGATGGAATAATGGGACCGAAACGCGGGCGTGGTCAGCCATTCCGGGAACTGAAAACAGAGCACGCCGCCCAGCGCCAACGCTCCCGCGAACACCGCGAGAACGCCGCTGACCCAGCCGGACCCGATCGCGGCGGATTGCTCGTCGCCGAATACGCGTTTGAACAAAGGGTCCAGTGACATTGAGCCAGGTGGCTCAGCCTACTCTGGATTTGGCCATTCGCCGAGGTGCTGGATTGTACCGGAAACGATCAGCGGGGGAGCCTGCGTTCCAGATTGCGAATCACCTCGTTGAGTGCCTCGCCGTATGCGCTGGTGAAGGAGTCGTTTCTCCCCGAGGAGCGGGAGAGGGCATCCGCCAAGCCGAGCCAGTTGAAATTCCCCTCCGCGGGGACTTTGGGCTGCGACGTCAGCGCACAGCGCTCGCGGAGCACCTCGTTCTTCGGGAGAAACTCCTTGCCGGTTTGCTCGATCCAGCCCCGTATCCGTGCGCATGCCTGGACACCCTGGTCATCGTGCTTCTCCGATACCAGCAGCTGGAGCAGCAGGATGGTGTTGGCGTTCGAGGTAACCGGAATCCGTTGCTCTTTGAGCACCTGTACCAGAGCAGTGCGGATCTCGTCTCCCGTCAGCACACGGTCTTGTGTCGGTCGGAAGTCGTCGATCTTCAACTGAACCGGGCTACGCTGCGCCGTACCGCCATCCTCCGGGGAGGCGATGGCAAGGGTGGACGATGTCACGAGGACGAGGGCCGTTAGTGCGCGCACTGGCGCATTCTTTAGCATGAATCCAGTCTGCCCTGACGCCCCTCGCCTTGTCTTGCGGCGAAGGCCCTGTGCGATACGCGGAATTCGATCACGCGTGGGCAAATGACTGGATTTGCAATTCCGGCCAGCGCTGCCGATCGAGCAGATCCGCCACCCTGCATCCACCGAGGCGGCTGAGCATCGCGACCAACCGCGATTGGAAGCGTCCGCGGCCGAGTCCTTGATGAAGCTTCGTCATCAGCGGAATTTTCAATGGGATCTCAGCCAGCTCGCGGGCGTCCAGCTCGTACGGATGACAATAAAAGACAAACGGCGTCGAGTGCATCACTTGGCGCGCAAACCAGCGGCTCGCCAACCCCGGCATCAATCGATGATAGCCACCGCCGCCCACCGGCCAGTTTCTGCCGAAAGCGCGATAGGTGCCGATCGGAAACTCGATGATGATGCGTCCGCTGGCCAGTCGGACCTCGGTCGGCCCGAGAGGCCATTCCGGGATGCCATATCGCGGCCGTTTCACCGGGAAGATACTCGAATCGTAGGCAAAGCCCGCCTGGCTGAGCTCCTCCAGCGCCCACAGCGACTCGCGAATGATCGAGAAGTCTGGAGCCCGATAGCCGCGAACCGGCTCGCCCAGAATTTGTTCGAGGATGTCCTTGCCGCGGCAAACGTCGGCACGGAATTCCTCGGGGGTTTGCCTGAAGATTTCCAGATGTCCATAGCCGTGGCTGGCGACTTCGTGGCGTCGAGCTTGTATCTCCCGGACGGTTTTCGGAAACGCTTCGGCAAACTTGCCCAAAACAAACATCGTCGCCCGAACACCCGCCTTGTCCAGGATATCGAGAACCCGGCTGGTATTGTCCGCCGACCTCTGGGTAATGGGCAGGCTGCGATCCCAGGTCGATTGAGGCCAGTCCTCGATGTCGATGCTGATGATCGGTGGGGCGAACGTCAGGGCCGCAGACATACGTGATAATCCATCCCCACGCCCTGAATCTTGATCGTATCGACTGAAGCGAAGCCGGCTCCAGAGGCGAGCACGTGAATAGAGGCCTCGTCGTAGAAGTACAGCGGGCATCGTCGCAGGGTGTAGCGGATTTTACGTATCGGGCTGCGGAACCAATGTCTGCTTGGGAAAGAGATTGCTGCCGGCCCGGTCAACACCCCTCTCAAGCCCCGCAGAAAGGCCAGTGGGTCGGCCACGTAGTCCATTACCCCCATCACCACCGCAAAATCGAACAACCCGGAAGGCTGGGTCTCAGGGAAATAGCCTGTCAGCAGCGTTGTCTTGGCGAGCGCACCGACCTTCTGTACCCGCTCGCGGGTGAGGTCGAGCATTCGTGGCGCCGGGTCGATACCGACCACGTGCGCGGCACCGCGCCGCAGCGCCTCTACCAGGTAGGGACCCGAGCCGCACCCGATATCCAGCCCGCGCCGGCCCTTCAGATCGCCGAGGCGATCGAACGTCAGGGCATAGCGTACAAACATATCGCTGCGAAACCGGCGGTCGATCCACTGCATGACCGGGCTGCGCTTGCCGTCGTAAAAAGTATCAAAAGCATCGGCGAAGCCATCGAAGAAGCTACCCGACTGAGAGTACTCGCCGTTCATCTGGTCCACCCGCGTTTAAGGGCGGTGACACTCTTCTACCCCTCGATGAAAGTCAAGCGGGGCTCCAGGGCCCCAGGCCCCTCGTCGCCGACCTCCAGCTCGTTAACCGGTTGATCTAACTTCAAAAGGCGAATGCGCCCTCCGGGCGACTCCTCCGAGTACCCGCTTCGGGCGATTTTGGAAGTCAGCCCAGGCGATAGGCAAATTCAAGACGCTTTTCGTCCTTAAATCGCCGCTCAGTATCAGATCGACGCGTTAGGAAGAGGCAGTCGGGAAGGGATGGGGGCGGACCGCGACCTGCCTCAGTGCGGGTCCGTCGATCGACCGGCGGCGATGGACGCAGTGCAGGTCCATCGATCGTCGGGCTATTCGTCGAAGCTCAGAAAGACGGAGAGAGGGCGAGGTCTTCGAGAAAGCGCTTTGCCTTCTTGGACTCGGCGAAGAATGACCACCGCATCATGAAATATCCGAACAAGACCATCCCCGGGGGAATGAGGCCCGATGCTTGAAAAACGCCGTTTGAGAGTTGCGTCAATGACTGCACCCGTTCCGTCCACTCGAACAGAGCCGATGATCGTTGGAAGGAATGAGTTCCGATCGTGGATGATCCTCGAAATCTTGAACTGGTTCCGATCAATCCGTCCCTCGTAGGGGAGATGGGCATGCGACAAGGGATTTCTGAGCCACTTCGTCGGCTCAACCCTCCGCGCCAATCTCCGAAGAATCTCGTCGGCAGGCGCCTCAGAGCGAAGACACACGCGCTCGTAGGGCACCAGCGGAATCACGATCGCTAGCAGACCACGCCTGGCTTATTCCGGCAAAATTGCGCGTGGTTCAGGAACGGGTCCCCGCTTGCGCAGGCCGGTGGTCACCGCGAGGTCCACCCGGCCGTCGGATGCGCACATCGAAATCAGCCCTGCCGCGTGAGCTCGGCGCTACTAGCCGGCGGGCTGGCACACGTCCTTGGCGCAAACCTGGCCTTCGGAGCAGCAGACACCCTCGGCACAGGCGCGGTCCCGGGGGCAGCAGGACGGAGTTTTCGCCGGTCCGCATACGCATTGGCAATGGGAAGGAAGCAGGCCAGTAAAAGCCATAATTTGTGTTTCAATTGTATCCCCTCTCGGAGTACCACCGTGCACAGAGCAGACCAAGCGCCTGTTGCATGAAATTGTGTTATTCCACATGAGGCAGCGCGTTCGGTTCCAGGTGCCTCGCGCGGTTCTAGCTTGCGGATACGCCACAGTTGGGGAAAGGTCGAAAAACCTGAATGGAGTTGGGAGGGATCGATGCGGTCGATCTTGGGGTTCGCGCTGTTCGCTGCAACCACCGGCGTTGGCGAGTTCTGGCCCGTTGAGCATCGACCGGAGCTCCGGCCCGTTGAGCATCGAGCGCAACATCCGGATTTCGGAAAAATCACTCTCTTCTCTCTCGAGGAACAGACTGTCTCGTTGTCAGCCTACGCCGCGCCCGTCACGGTCCTCGTGCTGTGGGCCGTCTGGTGCAAGCCGTGCCTCGAAGAGCTTCCCTACGTGGAGCAGCTTCATCAGCTCTACTTGGGCGATCGGGACGTGGCCATTCTTGCCATCAGCATCGACCTACGGCCCGAAATGGTGAAGGCCGAGGTCGAGACCTTGGGCCTGTCCATGCCGGTCCTTATCGATGCCGACTCAAATCTCAGGAAGGCATTTTCGTTATCCGGGCTGGTGCCGACCCTCCTCTACATCCTTCCAGACTTCGAGATGCTTCGGGAATCGGGATTCAATCGAGCGAAGGCGGATCAGTTCGTCGCGGACAAGCGAGAAACGATCGAGCTCGCCCGTGCTCGGATCGTCCGCGAGAGCAAACCCCCTCCAAACAAAAAGCGTGTGAAACATGGCGATGCGAAGCCCGGCGCAAGCAGGGGGTCGCGCTGAGGTTGGACCCAGGCCACGGGCCCACAAATCCAGTGGCGCGGAGAAGGCCTCCGCATGCATCATGCCCCCCATGCGATATCTGGAAGACTTCAAAGAGGGCCAGGTGTTCGAGTTGGGCGAAGGGACGATCCGCGAGCAGGAGATCATCGACTTCGCCCGCCGCTTTGACGCGCAGCCATTCCACGTCGATCCCGAAGCCGCGAAGAAGTCGATCTACGGGGGCTTGATCGCCAGCGGTTGGCACACCGGCTCGTTCTTCATGGGGCTGCTCGTCCGCGGGCTCATTTATGACGTCGCCAGTCTGGGCTCGGGCGGGCTCGACGAGCTCAAGTGGCTCAAGCCGGTGAGGCCGAACGACACGCTTCGCGCCCGGCTCACCGTGCTCGGCACCCGGCCCTCCGCGAAACACCCGGACCGCGGCCTGCTCCATTGCCAGGGCGAGCTGTTCAACCAGCACGGCGAGCGGGTGCTGCTCATCCGCTGGTCGGCGATGATCTCCCGCCGACCCTGATCGCCGCCTTGCCGGCAGGCGCCAGGAGTCGTCGGGGCCGCCGAGGAACACGCCTCTTGCCGGCGCTGCGCCAGGAAGCGTTGGCGCAACAGAACCCACCCCCTTGGCGGCGCACGAGCGTCGGGGGTCAGCGCCACGCCTCGGCGAGCTCGCGCAGATCCTTGACGATCAGATCCGGCTCGATTCCCCACGGATCGAATTGCATGTCGCCGCGGCGCTTGACCCAGATCGCCCTCAGCCCCGCGGATTTCGCGCCGACGACGTCGAATGGATTCGAGGAGACCACCCAGGTGTCCGACTTGGCCTTTTGCGTTCGCCGAGCCAGGTAGCCGTAGACCCTCGGATCGGGCTTGAACGTTTGCAGATCGTCGACGCTCACCACCGCCTGGAGGAACGCCATGATGCCCGCGCGTTCCAGCAACTCCCTCACCGTCCCCTCGACGCCATTGCTGAAAGCGACCAGCGTGTGGCCTCGGCCGCCCAGGGCTCCGACTCCGGCCACCGCATCTTCGTAGGCGGGCAGCTTTCGGTATTCTTCGAGCAGCAGCTCCTGGTCGCCACCGGTCAGGGCCACGCCGAAGGAGCTCGCGGCGTACTGCAGCGCCTGCTGGGTGCAGACATCGAATGATTGGTAGTTGCCCATCACCGCGCGGCGGAACGAGTACTCGAGCTGTTTCGCCCGCCACAGCTGCGCCATCGCATCGGAATTTGCCGCAGCAAAGGGACGAAGCGACTGCGCGATGAGCAGCGGGTCGATCAAAGTGCCGTAGACGTCGAATCCGATCGCGTAGGTCATCGCCCCTGCGATTTCAAACAAGCGTTACCCAGGTCCTGATCGAGACCCGTTCAACGCGCGATCACTTCGCTGCCGCTGCCGCCTTCGCCGCGGCGGCGGCCTTGGTCAGCTCGGTGATCTTTGCCCCGAGCTCATCGATCTGACGCTTCAGATCTTCTTCACGCGCCTGGTGCTGCGCCATCTCCGCCTTCGCCTGCTCGATGGTTGCCTTATCGCGCGTTGACTTAGCCTGGTTGTCGGCCATGAGCTTGAGGCGCTGCTCGTGGCCCATGTATTTGAACAGCGCGATGCGCTTGTTCACGTACGGGATGGGAGCGGTTGGATTGATCGCGATGGCCTGGTCGTAATACGCCACCGCCTTTTCTAGTTGCTTCGGGTCCGCGGCGAGCTGGGCCGCCCGCGCGCCGCCGCGCGTCGAGGCAATTTCCCCGAGCCAGGCGAGCGAATCGGTATCTTGCGGATCGGCCTTCAGCGCCTCGAGGAAATACTTCTCCGCTTCGTCCGGCTTCTTGCTCTCCAGATACATGCCCGCCACCTTGCGATTGATCTCCGCGCGCTCCTTCCCGTTGGTGGCGTTGTCCAGCATTTTCACCAGGCTCGCCGCCGCCTCGTCCAGCTTGCCGGCCCTCATGTGGGCGACGGCCTTTTTCTCCCAGAGCTTGTCTTGCTTGGGGTCTGCTTGCAGCGAGAGGGCGTATTCCTCGGCCGCCGCCGCGTACTGGTCCTTGGCGAACAGGTCGTCTCCCTTGTCCCGGTGAATTGCGACGGGGTCGGGCTTTTGACAAGCAACCAGGGCAACTGCGCCCAGTCCCGCGAAGAGCACTGCTTTTTTCCAATTGATCATGGCATCACCCCTCAACCGGCCCATCCGATGGATTTGCGCTTTGCCTGCCATCTGCGGGCACTCAATCGCGCTCGCGCACCCGAATGGACCAAGACTCTTCCAGGTTCCACACCTCATTCTTACTCCTACTGGGGTCGAGTAGCCAAGAACCGGAGCCGGGGCGGCGAAAGGCGAACCGCCAAGGGTGCCTGGCCGGCCCGAGCGCTCGACAGCCTGGCGTCGAGACTGGACGCAGCGCCGGGTCCGGCCCGCCGACGAGCACATTGGCTTCGACTACCTCGGAAGCTCAGTCGCCTCCCGTATTCGTCCGAAGAATCGCCCCGTTTCGCCCAACGACCGTCGCAGTGTTGGCGTCGACCAGGGAGATACTGAAGAGGTCAACGGCGGTGTGGCTGTGTCCACTAAGGTTCTTGGCCGCTTCGCCAGCGCCTGTCAATGACGAGAAGCGCCACCGCGCGCCCGGACGTCCCCGATGTTGCCGAAAGATTACCAAATGGCGCCCGATGTTGCCGCTCGGTAACGACGGCCAGCGTTCAGCCCGCCCATCCCAAAATCGCGACCCGATAGCGCGTCCGGGCTCGAGTGGCACAGGCCCTGCTTTGCGGACCCCGCAACTCGATCTGGAGGAGAAATATGTCATCCCATCTACGCGCGTCGCCAACGAAGTCGGTGCCGAAGCTCCTCCAGAGTCCTGCATGGACACGGGTCACAGCGACCCGAGCAGGGCTCATCGGCGCGTTTTTTCTGCTCGCATTTGCCGTTGCCTGCGGCGGCGACAGCCACATCGGTGAGCTCCTCACGGTGACGCCCGACACCGCCAACGTCGTTGCCGGCACGACGCAGTCCTTTGCGGTCTCGGGGCAGGGCACGAGCAACACCGCGGTCGCATGGTCGGTGGATGAAGGCTCCTCCGGTGGAAGCATCTCGGCAGACGGCGTCTACACCGCCCCGCGCACCCGGGGGATGTATCACGTCAGAGCCGTCAGCACGGCCGGCCGCAACAGATTCGGGACGGCCACCGTGAATGTGACGGGCGCACTGGCGCTGGTCGCGGGGGAAGTCGGCGGAGCGGGCTCGGTAGACGGGGCCGGATCCGCCGCTCGGTTCTATGGACCTTTCGGCGTGGCGAGCGACACCCCGGGCAACGTTTACGTCGCGGACCTCTTCAACAACACCATCCGAAAAGTCACGCCGGCGGGCGTCGTCAGCACGTTTGCCGGCCTGGCCGGAAGTATTGGAAGCTCTGATGGCCCGGGATCCGCGGCGCGGTTCAGCTTTCCTACCGGCGTGGCAGTCGATGCGGGGGGTACCGTCTACGTCGCCGACTACGGCGCTCACACCATTCGCAAGATTACCTCCGCGGGAATGGTCACCACGCTGGCCGGCGTCTCCGGATCCGAGGGCAGTAGCGATGGGACCGGCTCGGCAGCGCGCTTCCGAAGCCCCCGAGGTGTCGCGGTCGATGGAGCTGGAAACGTCTACGTCGCCGACAGCGGTAACTTCACGATCCGCAAGATTGCTCCCAACGGCGCGGTGAGCACGCCCGCAGGCCTCGCCGGCAATCCGGGAAGCGCTGATGGCACGGGTTCGGCGGCGCGATTTCGTTCTCCGTGGGCCCTGGCAGTGTCCGGTGGGACCGTCTACGTGGCGGACGTCGCGGACAACACGATTCGAAGCATGACGCCCACCGGGGTGGTCGCTACCTTTGCCGGCACAGCCGGAAGCTTGGGAAGTGACGATGGGATCGGTTCGTCAGCTCGATTCAGCTCCCCCTCGGCGCTGGCTGCGGATAGCGCTGGAAACGTCTATGTCGCCGACAGCATCAACAACACTGTCCGGAAGATCTCGCCCGCTCGAGCGGTCAGCACATTCGCGGGCCTTGCGCGGAGCGCAGGCTCCGTCGACGGGGTCGGCTTTGCGGCCCGTTTCTCATACCCGAGTGGGGTGGCCGTCGATTCGACGGGAAATGCCTATGTGGGGGACTCTGGCAACAACACCATCCGCAAGGTGACGCCGGCTGCCGCCGTCACGACGCTGGCGGGCCTGGCGGCGCCGCCGGGAAGCGTTGACGGATCAGGCCCGGCGGCGAGATTCTCATACCCGTCCGGCGTCGTCGTGGAGGGCGCAGGCAATATCTATCTCGCCGATCTTGGAAATCACACCATTCGCAAGATCACCCCCGCCGGCGTGGTGAGCACCTTCGCTGGTCGAGCGCACGTGTTTGGATCCGCGAACGGGCCGGGCCCGGATGCGCGCTTCTCCAGCCCCGGGGGGGTTGCCCTGGATGCGGCCGGCAATGTCTATGTCGCCGATATTTCAAATCACATCATTCGCAAGATCACCCCCGACGGAATGGTGAGCACGTTCGCAGGTCAGGCCAACATTGCTGGACATCTCGATGGGATTGGCTCGGCCGCGCAGTTTCTCTATCCAGAAGGCGTGGCCGTGGATTCGGCGGGAAATGTCTATGTGGCCGACACGGGGAACAACACCATCCGCAAGGTTTCTCCGACGGGAAGCGTGATCACGCTGGCCGGGCTCGCTGCTACGAGCGGAAGCACGGACGGAACTGCCCCCGCCGCGCGGTTCTTCAATCCAACCGGTATCGCGGTCGATCCCGCGGGGAATGTCTACGTGGTGGACTCGTACAACGACACCATCCGGAAAATTACACCGGGCGCAGTGGTCTCCACGCTTGCCGGTGTCGCGAGAAATCTTGGAAGCGCCGACGGAATGGGCGCCGCGGCACGGTTTTCGAATCCCTATGGCATTGCTGTAGACCCGGCGGGAATTCTCTACGTCGCGGACAATCGCAATCACACCATTCGAAAGATTACGCCGGATGGCATGGTAAAAACCGTGGTAGGTCAGGCCGAGGTCGGCGGCATCGTGCCCGGACCTTTACCCGGCCTGCTCGCTCTTCCCAGAGGGGTCGCGCTCACGCCAACTGGCGATCTGTTGATCACGACAAACAATGCCGTGGTTCGAGCGATCGCCCCCTAATTCGGGGCGAGCGGCGAGGCGGTCTTCCTATCTGCTGCCAAAGGCTGCCTGAATGCGGGTCGACCTGCACCAAGACCGCCTTCAACGAGAGACCTGACGGTAGCGAAAGCAATCCACGATGTGGTTGTTCACCATTCCCGTGCCCTGCATGAACGCGTAGCAGATGGTCGTGCCGACGAACTTGAACCCCCTCTCCTTGAGGTCTTGACTCATCGCGTCGGATTCGGCGCTCCGGCTGGGCACCTTGCCGATGGTCTTCCACCCATTCGCCCGCGGCTTGCCCCCGACGAATCGCCAGATGTAGCGATCGAACGAGCCGTACTCTTCTTGCACCGCGAGAAATACTTTCGCGTTCTGGATGGCCGAGGAGATTTTCAGCCGGTTGCGCACGATGCCCGCGTTGCCCAACAGGGACTTCACCTTCCGCCGGTCGTATCTGGCAACCTTCTTCGGGTCGAAACCGTCAAAGGCGAGGCGATAGTTGTCGCGCTTCTTGAGAATGGTGTCCCAGCTGAGCCCGGCTTGAGCACCCTCCAGAATCAGGAACTCGAAAAAAGCGCGATCGTCGTGCAGTGGAACGCCCCATTCACGGTCGTGATACTCCCTGGCAAGGTCGTTCCTCGCCCACGCGCACCGAATCACCGCTTCGTCCTTGGGCGCCTGCATCGAAACGGGATGGCGATCCATTTGCGCGAACCTACGATCCATCTGCGATCTGGACAACTGTCGACCCTTTCTCCTAGCGGACATAGTAGGTCTTCCGGGTGGGGGTTCCGCTGCGCTCAAATTCGATGTCGATTCGACGAGTATCCCGAAGACGGGCGAAGAGCTGCAGTCCCTTCGACATGCTGTCGAGCTGTTCCCCGTTGATGCGCGTGATCACATCGCCATTGCCGATTCCCAGCCGCTGGTAGACCGATTCCGGCCTGATGCCGAACAGGCGCAGGCCCTGCATCCGGCCATCCTTGATCACCGGAACGCTGCGGGCCTGGGTCGCGATTGTATCGATGTCACCGAGAATACTATCGAGCTCTGCGCGCGGTACCTCGTACTCGGTGGGTGAGAGCGTTCGGATGCTGGCGCCGATGCCCTGGCGGGCTGGCGTTCCAGGGGTTGCTTCGCTGCGGATGGCCTCGGTTGGCGCGCCGCGATCGATGAATTCCTGTCTCGATTGGTTCCAGACGATTACCCGGTCGCGCTCGATATCGATGATACTCGCGCCTTCGATTTCGTCGCCGATTGTATAGGAATGCGCTTTGCCCCGGACGTCGAGCGAGGCAACCACCCATCGACGAGCGACCCCGCTCAGCGTTCCGATGAGCTTGACGGCGAGGCCGCATCGGGTCGGGGCAGGGTCATCCGACGGTTGAGACAGGGTCTCCGCAACTGGACCGGGCCGAAGGCCGATCAAGCTGGCCAGGCGCGGGGTGTCCAGGGCTGCCGCATCGAGCCTCTGAGCATGTTTCGCGGTCCTCGTTTCCTCCCAGCTCAAGGGAGGGTTGGACTCGAGCAACAGTCGAACGATCTGGGAGGTGATCAAACCGGTGGCGCAAACCAAGGCGACGTAGATCGTCCAAAAGTATCGCCTGATCGCAACCTGCATACGACCGACTCAAGCAAGGTCGATGCCGTGCTCATCGCTGGCACGAGAGGTCGAAGCGGCGTCGCCAATACCACGATTTATTGCCGCATTGGGAATAACCCTTGTTTACCAATTGAAGGCGACGTAACAACAGTTTGTCATTTTGGCGCGCGCGGGCCGCGGTTGCTTGCCGAGTTGACCGAGGCCATTTAAACGCCCGCATTCCACTTGGTCGCGACACCAGGACGACCGCTGCGCCAATCGCCGAGCTTTTCGGCGAGATCCCTTCAATACTGCGTGCAGTCGCTGCGCTGCTCGAGGTGCGGCGGCCGGCGCGGGCGCTGCTCGAAGTCAAACATCTGCGTCATGTCGATCGAGTCCGCATCGCGATCGGTGAGGGCTTCCAGGTTCCAGTTGGTCTCGATGAACTTGAGCACGCTGGAGAACTCGGCGCGCGAGTGATCGATGAAGCCGCGCCTGGCGTACGGCGAGACGACGACCATCGGCACGCGAAAGCCGAGCCCGAATCGGTCGATCTGCATCGGCGCGACGTGATCATAGAACCCGCCGAAGTCATCCCAGGTGATGAACATCGCGCTGTGCCTCCACTGCGGCCCCGCGGCGAGCGCCTGAATCAGGCTCACCGTCCAGTTCTCGCCGTCGCAAATTGGCCAGGGCGGGTGCTCGGTGACGCCGATGGGGATGGAGACCCAGCTTACCGCCGGAAGCCTTCCGCTGCGCGCGTCCTCGACGAACTGCTCGGTGGGAACGACGTGCTCGCGCCACTCGTCGGAATCGCGAATGTGGCGGATCGCGTCGTAGGCGGTCCACTGGTAGCCGTTCTGCAGATGGTCCGGATCGTCGGGCGCCGGCGGCGCATACATCTTCCAGCTCACGCCCGCCTCGCTCAGCTCGTCACCGAGGGTCGGAAAGTCGAAGCAGGGGTAGATCTCCTCGACCTCGCCCTCCTGGTCGAGGATCGCAACCTTCGATTTGCGATCCGAATCGCAGCCCCAGACCGCGCTTCGCGGATCCTCGAACGGGGTGATGTCCGACGGCTCCAGCCCGGGCTCTCCCGGGAATGGACAGGACATCGAAGACAGACAGGGATCCACCAGCGGCGCATCCGGCGAATCGGGAAAGGTGTGCGGATTGTCCTGGGAGCCGCCGCTTTGCGCGGCAATTGTATACAGGTGGTTGGGGAAGCTCGGGCCGTGAAGGCTGGAGAAGAAGTTGTCGAAGAGCACGAACTCGCGCGCGAGCCTCCAATAGTTGGGAATGTCCTCCTCGCTCGCCTGGACCATGTTCAGCTGGCCGCCCATCGATCCCGGGATGAGATCGAAGCGGTCCATCTTGCCGTCGTGGTAGGCGAGCAGCGCCGCGTCCCAGGAATGACTTCCCCCTTGCGGCCCGTTGGGGAGCGGTCCGAGCGGGATCACCGTCCCGTCGGAGATTCGCCCCGAAGTCGCCCCGTCCGCACCAGGGAATTTTCCGAAGTAATTGTCGAACGTCCGGTTCTCCTTCACCACGAAGATCACCTGCCGGATCGGAAAGCGCGGGCGATGTGGCTGCGCGCGCTCCCGCTCGGCGACTCCATGGGCGATCGCCAGCGCGGCGATCGGAAGCACAAGTGGCGTCATTGGCAGGCCCTCCGCGATTGGGCGGCGATCTTACGCGCGGAGCCTGGGAGCGAAAGCGCTTCCAGCGACCAGCAAACTATTTAATCAGACGAACATTCAAGTTCACAGTCGACCCGCGGCCGCCGCCCTGCCGAGAAGACTGCGCGGCCTGGCGAGAACCTCCTCACACCAGTCCAAATGTTTTTTTACACTGCTGTGGAGGCCGAAGTTTTCGATCACCCGGCGCCGCCCGTTGACTCCCAGCGTGCGGCGATATTGGGGATCTTTGATCAGTCGCTCCAGCGCTTCGCGAAGCGCGGCCTCATCGCCCGCGGGTACAAGAATGCCGCTCACGCCATCCTCAATGACCTCGCTCATCCCACCGATCCGAGAGGCGACTACCGCGCACTCGGAGGCCATCGCTTCCGCCAAGGTCAGGCCAAACGCTTCGGGCCAAATGGCCGGATGCACGAAGATGTCGGCGCGCCGCAAGAGCTCATCAACGTCGTCCCGCAACCCCAACAGCGAGACCCTGGACTGGACACCGAGCTCCTTGGCCAATTCCCGGAGGGGCCCTTCCTCGGGTCCATCGCCGGCAATGATCAGTTGGGTCGAGGGATCCAGTTTCGCGAATGCCCGGACCAGATGCCTCAACCCCTTGCCCGGAACCAGGTTGGCGGTAGCGAACAGGGTGACCCCACGCGTGCGATCGTTGCCGCGGTCATGGCGTTTGAAGCGTTCAACGTCGATGCCGTTGTAGATCGTCCGCGTCGCCGATGCCGGCATTCCAAACCACCCGCGGTAACGGTCCTCGATGTACTTGGACACGCCGACCAATCCGTCCAAGCGCCTGGCAACGATCCGCCGAGCCACCGTGCTGATTACCCGTTGGTGAAGGCCGGGCGCACCGTTTTTTACGTCGGAGTGACCCGCGTAGACGACCCTCGAGGGCCAGCTCGCGTACGCCATCAGAGACAGGCGATCGAGCACACCAAACATGCAGAGATAGAGCAGGTCATAGCGAGCCAAGACGCGCATGCACGCGACCGGCCGCTTCACCAACGGCTCCCAGGCGTGCCAGGCAATGCCAAGGGTCTCCAGCTCCGCGCGGAATTTTGGATGTACCGGTTCAAGCCCCAGGATGGCGAGCTCATGTCCCCGCGCGCGGGCCTCTCGACAGACTGCGAGCAGCCAATCTTCAAATGACCCCGTCTTGCGAGGCGCAAGCCCAAGCAGAAGCGCGATGCGCCCTGGCGATCCAGGGTGCCCGTTCGCCCGATAAGAGGGTTTCGAAGTCATCGCGTCAGATTGCCGGCAAACGCTTCGGGCTTGGTACCTCGGAGAGCTCCAAGGGCGCCAGCACCGGGACAGAACGATCGGTCACCTCGCCTACCAACGATGCGTCGCTGAACAGTCGGGTGGAGATGAAGATGAATGCCAGATAGTGACCGAGCAAGTAGCGATCCCAGAAGATAGGGAAGAGCAGAAAGTGGATTGACATCGACACCACGATCAGGGCGGCACCTTGCGCCGCGGGGCCCCATGCCAGCCTGTATCCAACCGCGCGCAGCGCGATGGCTCCTCCGATGAAGAAAAGGAGCATTGCAACGGCATAGCTGTAGTGGAGCGACGACAAGCCGGAAAGCAGAACTCTGACGTACGCGCCTACGGTCAGGTCCGGCTGGACTTCGGCTGGATTCGGTAATGGCGCTATGAATGTATGGTAAACGAGCGTCCTCCAACCATAGCTACCAGTGACGCTGTTGATCAGCCTGACGGCGACAGCGCAAGCGATGGTAAAGGCCGACGCTCGAGCCAAAATGGGCCAACTGCGTCGCGTGCTGACGATAAACACTGATACGAGGACGCAAATGATCAGATTGTTCGTTCTGACAAAGATGGACGCAAACAGGATGCACAGGCCGATGACGGTGAAGCGAAGCTCGAGGATAAGGTAGAGCCCCGCGAAGACGAGGAGGGAGGACAATGCGTCTGGAGTGGATAGCCCGGCCGCCAAAGCGACCGGAGGCGCGAGGGCCAACAGACTCGACAACCCGAATGAGAGACGAGGATCCCCGATGCGGCGCGCCGCCCAGCGCCAGATCAAGGCACAAATACCCAGGTAGGAACCGATCGAGATCCAGATCGACGCTTTTGGAACCGAAAGGCCGGTGATGTGCAGGCCATACAACAAGGCCAGATAGGTAGGTTTGACGGAATAGAATGGTATCTGCTGCACCAGATACTTCGGATTTTCGAACACGGACTGGCGGTACGCGCCCCCGTGTTTGAGCTCTTGCAGGCGATCCGCGGGCAACGAACGCTCGAGCTCCTCAAACGTCGCACGGTGAATCGCCTGCGGCCCATGGTGATCTATCGCAGCCACCGCTGCGACGTAGCCGATCAGGTCCCAGTTGTAGACGGGGTGCCGGTAAGAATACAGCGCCACCCAGGATACGATCGCCGCGTAGCAAAACAGTTCTATCCGCTTGAGTCGAGACTGTCGCAAATCTACAGCCATCCCGCGGGCTCGCAATCATCTGGACAGCGTCAGCCGTCGGCCGCCAGCCGATCTATTCACGCAACTCTCGGAGATGAAGTGTCGGCGTCGTTCAAAGATGCCTTGCTGTAGGGTTGACGACACAATCGCCGGTGTTTGATCGGCCCGTCCGAGATCGAATTCCGGCTTGTTGCGCCGGAGGGGGATTACCATCCTAGTGCGCGGGCGACCCTCCCTCTCGCATTTGCCGGACCTGTCCGCGACGCCTTGCCGCGGAGCACCAGAAATGCAATGTGCGGGCGCGCGAACGTTCTGCTGGTGCGGGTTGGACCGGTCACGGCGCTGGAAGGGAAAGGACTTGGCGTCGCTTTTATCACCGAGGTTGAAGTGGTTGGTTTTGGGCTCGGCGCTGGTTGCCGGATGCCAGGAGCTCTCGACCGGGGAATTGGAGGCGGCGGCATCGGCATGCGCCGATTCCTCCCCGCGCACGCTGGGGCGTCCCTATTTCGTCGCGGTCAACGCCTATTTCCTCCAGGAAGAGGGGGCGAGGGCCATTCGCGCCGGGCTATCGACGAGCCCCCAGATGGAGGAAGTCTTCGAGAAGGCCAACGCGCTGGGCGTGACCGTCATCCGCACCTGGGCCTTCAACGACGCTCCGGAAAAGGTCGGGGACAGCGCGATCCAGACGGGACCTCTGGAGTATGACGAAATCGCGCTTCGCGGATTGGATCTGGTGCTCGCTCGCGCATCGGCGCACGGCATCCAGCTGATCCTTCCGCTGGGCAACTACTGGAACGACTTCGGGGGAGCGAAGCAATACGTCGCCTGGTCAGGATTGCCCCATCCGCTCGAGGGGGATCCGCGCTTCTTCACCGAACGACGCGTCATCGATCACTACCTGGAGCATGTTCGCCGCACCCTCGATCGCACCAGCGCCCTGGAGGGTGTTCGCTATGGGGATCATCCCGCGGTGCTTGCCTGGGAGCTTTTAAACGAGCCGCGCAACCGCGGCCTCGATGACCGAGGCGACGCGTTTCGCGCCTGGGTCGACGAAGTGGGGGCGGCTGTCAAATCGATGTCGACCGGAAAGTCGGTCGGCACCGGAGAGGAGGGGTTCGACCCCTCATTCCGGAAAAATCTTCAGTCGCCCTCGGTGGACTTCGGAAGCATTCATTTCTTTCCCGAGTCGTGGAATGTCCATCGAGAGGACGTTGCCCTGGCCGGCGCTCGATGGCTCGAGGAGCACGCGCGGCTGGCGCGACAGCTGGGAAAGCCGCTCGTGTTCGGTGAATTTGGCTTGAAAAACCACGGAGCGTTCAGCCTTCCGGAGCGGCAGGCGATCTACCGTGGCTGGCTCGCCTGCTCCAGCCGAAGCGGGCTCGCCGGCGCGGCGCCCTGGATGTTCGCCTACGATTCGCGACCGGACGAATGGGATTTCCACACTTTTTACTTTCGCGATGGCACCGCCCCGGACGACCCGCGGAACCGCTACGCTGACATCATCCTCAAAGCTCCGCGGCAGAACTGAAGGGACAGGAGTGCCGCCAGCTTGGCCGCGCGCCTCCCAGACCACTCGTAAACTCACCTATCAGTGATGAATTTCAACGGCAGCAATGAAGACCATCGCTGTGGTTGACGATGACGAGCTCCTGGTCGAAGGCCTGACCGACCTTCTCGAAAGAGAGGGCTATCGCGTCGTGTCGGCGGATAATTGCAGGGATGGGCTTGCTCGGCTGGTGAGCGAGAACCCAGATCTGTTAGTTACCGACTTCATCATGCCGGTCGCCGACGGGCTGGAATTGGTCCGGGAATTGCGAGCCTTGCCCGAGTTTCAATCTATTCCCGTGGTCATGATGAGCGCCAGTAGTCAAGGCGGCGCGCTCTGGGCGCAGGCGAAAGCTCGCCCGCTCGCGGTGTCGATGTTCCTCAGCAAGCCCTTCGAGGTGGAGGAGCTGCTCGCAGTCATCGAGCAGCTCATCGGAAAGGGCGAGCCAGGAGTGGCCAAGGGCGAGCTAGGCAACACGAAGAATCTGACCCTTCTTGGAGGCCGTCCGTCCTAGCAAAACGCGACATCGCCTCTCCCCCTCGCGCTTCCAGACTTCGCGGGGCACTGCCTTACCTGACCGTGCTGCTGATCTCCTTTTTGGTCTGCCCTTCGCTGCTGGTGGGCCTGCCCCCTCACTCGCAGGATCACAACTTCCACCTCGCCAACGCCGTCGAAACGGAGCGGCTGCTGCGCAGTGGACGCCTGGTGGGCTGGAGCGACTTCCAACTCGGGGGGTATCTGGCGAATGGATTCTACCCTCCCGCGGTCAGCGCCTCGATTGCCGCTCTGCACTGGATCGGCCGAGGCGCACTGAGCTGGGACGCCGCTTACTCGATCGTGTTCCTGGCCTTCCTCGTCACTTTTGCAATCTCCCTCTTTGCGCTCGTGCGCCCGATCGCCGGCACTTGGGCCGCGGTGGCGACGGCCGCGGTGGCGCTGCTCTGGGATCGCGGTGGGCTGTTCAACGGCGGTTGGTATTTCTATCTCGAAGTGGGTGTCTGGCCATTTGGTTTCAGCGTCGCCTGGGTGCTCGCGGCGCTGGCTGCCCTTCCACGAACGTTCAACGACCGCGGTGTCGGCCGGATCTGGGCCGTCGCGGTGCTCTCCGCGCTCGCAGTCTTGACGCATCCGTTCGCGCTGGTCCTCCTCCCGGTCTTGGCCGGACTGCAGTGCGTCGTCTGGGCCGCGATGGGCCGCATTCAGCTCCGCGGGATATTGCGCGCATTGGCGGGACTGAGCCTGGGACTCGCCCTGTCGGCATGGTGGTGGGTGCCGTTCATCCTGCGAAGCAGCCAGATGGAGAAGTACGCCGTGGCGCCAGTATCGGCTCGACAATTCTTCGACTTGCTGGCGATGGGCGCCGGAGGCGATCTGGTTTCCTGGTGGGTTTTTCCTGGTGCGCTGGTGGGAACATGGCTTGCGTGGCGAGAGCGCGAGCCGTGGGGCAGATGGTGCGCCCTGGGCGGGTGGGGCTTGCTCCTTTTCAGCACCGAGCTTCCCTATCTGCCGTTCGGCACGGGTCTCAAGAATGGGTGGCTGGCGAGCCTTCAACTCGTCCGGCTGCAGGCGGTGGGGCGCCTGCTGCTGATGGCGCTCGCCGTTCAGGCGTTGTTTCGAGCCGCGGAGTACGCTCGCCTACGCACCCGGGGATTGCGCCGATCATGGCTGGTAGGCGCCGGAGCGGTTGCAGTTTGCGGCGCGGCTGCGTTGCTCTACGCAAGGCCATTGAAGCTCAAGGTGCCGCGCTCCGGCGCTCCTCGCCGGCCCACCTGTTACTCGAAAAGCGAAGAGATTGAGCTTCGCGGATTACTCGAGACGCTGAAGCCGAGGCTGAAAGACCACCGGATCGCAGTCGTCGATCACTGCCTGGTGCTCGCCGCGTCTTTGATCGAAGCGCCGTTCTTCAAGATCGGTCCCACGCCCGCAAGCCTGTTCGGGGGCAAGTTCAGCACGGAAGATCCGGTGGAGTTGGGCCGGCTCGGCGTGGCCGCACTGCTCAGCGACGGGCGAATCGAAGGACCGTTGGCCGGCCTTCCACTGCTCGAACGGCGCGGTCGGTTCGAGGCTCGGTCGCTGGAACCCCAGGCGCGCATCGAGGCGAGCGATCCGATGGCCCGGATCTCGGTGCAGCATTGGTCGGATGAGGAGATTCGGCTGAAACTGGATTCGCCGGGGGAGACGGACCTCCGGCTCTGGGTCAATTTCTCGCCGCAGTGGAAAGCGGCCCACGAGGGTCGGGCGCTGCCGGTAATGGTCGCCTCCGTGGGCGCCGCGCGCTTGATTCGGCTGCAGTCTCCCCCTGGAGCGATTCGGCTGCAGTTCAGCGATCCGCCGAGCACGCGAGTGTGCCAAGCCATTTCGCTCCTCGCCCTGGCGGCGATGCTCGGCAGTCTGGGGCGGGAATTGTTTCGCAAGCGAGCCCCGGATATCGGTGCTCCTCAGTTCAAGGTAAATGCCAAGAGCTGATCCGCAGCGCCGAGGTAGATCCTTCCTTTTGCCGCGATCGGAGTGGAAAAGGTCGTCACGAACGCGTCGACGTTCATCATCGTGATCAATGCCCCGGTATCGCCGTCAAAGCCATACAGTCGACTGTCCGCCATCGCTCCGACGACCCAGACGATGGATTCGGACGTCCCATCGCTGGTGGTTACCATCGTCGATCCATAGCCAGGAATGTTGATACACCACGCGGTCGAAATGGAGAGCGGCGACGTCGGGTGGATCTGGATCGTGACCACATTTACGCCCGGGCAGTTGATCGCCTTCGCCCCATAGCTGGTGAAAGACAGATATGTTCCTTGCGAGGTCGTGTACGCGGACGGGGCGGTGGCGATGCCGCCTGGCGCCACGAGCTCTGCCAAAAGGCCGCCGCCAATTCCTCCAAGGTTCGACCGGTCGGCCAGGTACACCTTTCCGTCCTTGCCGAGCGCGACGACGAGCCCTTGTGGTTTTGCTCCCGGCAGATCGACGAGGATTGCGCCGCTTCCCCCCAGATCTAAATCCAAGGCGTCGAGCATCGGCCAATCGAGGGGAGCGTAATAGTCAGCCGGCAGGGCGGTAAACGTTGGACCCTCGTCCAGACGGATGATCGCTTCGCTTCCACTCCAGTTGGTGAATTCAAGGGCATTTCCGGTCGCCACAAAAATGGATTGGCCATCCGAAGCGACGCCACTCGGCGCCCAGATTCCGGCTCCGATGACTCCGGTGCTCCAGGCGTTGACCAAAGTACCGTCGGTCGAGATACCCACCACCCACCCCCGATAGTCCGCGCAATCGGTGACGTGGCCACCATAAGGCACGTACACGCGACCATTGAGAAGGGTCAAAGCACCTCGTTGATTTTGTACCAGATCGCGAAACCCGAGAACCGAGTTGCCAACGTCCACCGGCCAACCGGGCACGGTGCTGCCGTCGTCCAGCGAGAGCGAATACACCAAATGCTTGGCATGTCGAGTCTCATCAGATGTGAGAAGGTCGAAGTAGATCGTACGCGCGCTTTCGTCGATCACCGGTGTCCCGGTAATTCCAATCGGATCGATGTTGCCACAGCCGTCGCCGATCAGGTCGCGAATTCCTTGGAGCGGCACCGGTGGATCGAGCACTCTCCTCCAAATCTGCGTTCCAGTTGATCCGTCGATGGCGAACACCTGATTCAGCTCGGTGACTACGAGCACCATGTCCGGGCCTTTTCCTCGGCCGTCCAGAAAGAGGGGTTGAGCATGCACAATCCCTGGGGTCGGGGCGCTGAATTCAAGATGAATTCCGGCGGCGGCGCTTCGGGTAAAGGACGGATGCGCGTAAACGCCGCTCCGGGTGGGACCATTGTGGTGCTCGAGAACCGAAAAGTCGTCTCCAAGCTCACCGCGATAAACATGCAAGCTTTCGGCTGACTCTCGTGGACCACAGGCGGTCAGAAACTGCAGGGCGATCAAACTCAGACAACCCAAGGAGCTCAGATCTCTTGTTGACATGACGCACCCACCATCCAGGTCGTCATACCCTCGGCTAACGAAGACCCGGGGTCAAGCGTGCCGGGCATATTCATGGGCCGATCTTCAGTCCACCGCTACATTCCAGAGCTGGCGGCGTTGATTTCGGTCAACTTGCTGGCCTTCAGGCGCTCGTTGACGGCGGAGATCTCGCGCTGGCGCAGCTCGTTCCAGCTCGCCAGGAGACCCTGCAAAGCTTGCCGGAGCTCGCGGTGGGCCGCCAGCGTCTGAGTGGTGGGTGCGGCGTCCGTCCCTTGAACGACGTGGAGCAGCGTTCCCAGCTCCTGATTCAAGTGGGTCAGGTTTTCTGCTTCCTTCCCGCTCCGCGGCGGCGCGGTAAAGCGATCCTCGCTTTTTCCCTCGAGTGCCGCGGCCTTCTGGTCCAGAGAGGAAATCAGATCCGTCAGCTCGCCGGGCCCGGCCTTGGTTTTGAGCTCCTTGACTTGGCCCCTCAGCGATTGCACTTGTTTCAAAGCGACAAAGTCGAGGTCCATCTCATTCGCGATCTGGCTCGCGATCTCTAACTGCTTGGTCAGATCCGCGTCCGACGTCTTGACCCGGGGATCCATCTTGACCACCAGGGGCTGGGTCTGAGTGCTTTGGCCAACGGTCAGCTTCACCGTGTAGCGGCCGGGCAGCGCCAGCGGCCCCCGCGGCTCGCGAGGGGTGTCCTGATAGACGGCGGAGATCGGGTAGTCGTGCGCGGTCGAGCCGGGCGCGGGGTAGCGAAGGTCCCAAACGAATCGGTGCATCCCCGTCTTGGCCGATAAAATCGCCGTTGGGCGCACCCAGTAGGTGGGCACGGGCAGCTCCGGGTCGATGGGTTCGGGCGGGTCGGTGTTGGAGAAACGGCGGACGAGCTTGCCGCGCGCGTCGAAGACCTCCAGCGTGACCGGCGCGGCGGCGTCGGAGCGAAGGTAGTAGTCGACCAGCGCGCCGTCCGGCGGGTTCTTCCCCGAGGGGACTTCCGGCGGAAGTGGAGTGTCTGTATTTCGATTCCAGCGAACGCGGTAAGCGAGCTGCGGCTGATAGAGATGAACCTGCGCTTTTGCTATCTCGCTCGAAACCTGTCGCAAAGGCGCGATGTCGTCGAGGATCCAGAAAGATCGACCGTGCGTGCCGACGATCAGATCGTCGCCGTGAATCGTCAGATCGCGCATCGAGGTGTGGGGAAGATTGAGCTGAAGCGCCTGCCAGTGATCCCCGTCATCGAATGAGACATGAACCGAAAGCTCGGTGCCGGCGAAGAGCAGGCCCTTTCGCACCGGATCCTCGCGAATCGCATTGACCGGGGCGTCGTCCGGGAGACCCGCCACGATCTTCTGCCAACTCTTCCCGCCGTCGCGGGTTCGATAAATGTATGGTTTGAGATCATCGAGGCGGATCCGGTTGATTGCGGCGAATGCAGTCGTTGGGTCGTGATGGGAGGCCTCGATCATCGAGATCTTGCTCCAGGGGGTAAGGTCGGGCGGCGTGACGTTGCGCCAATTCTTCCCGCCGTCCCGGGTGAGGTGAACCAGGCCATCGTCGGTGCCGGCCCAGATCAGCTTCGCATCCTTGAACGAGGGTGCGACGGCATAGATGACCCCGCGGTGTTTGCCTTTCTCCGGGTCGGAGGCGCTGAAAACGCCCAGGTTGGGTGGTACCTCGTACTTCTCCCGAGACAGATCGGGGCTGATCGTCTGCCAGCTTCGACCTCCGTTGGTGGTTTTGAAGAGCACGTTGGCCGCGAAAAAGAGGGTGTGCGGCTCGAGGGGAGAAAAGACGATCGGCAGGGTGCGTACGTAGCGGTACTTGCCGCTGCGCACCGGGTCGGGCGCGATGTCTTGCACGTCGCGGGTGGCCAGATCGGTGCGCGAAATCCGTCCCCCGTAGAGGATGTTCGAATCGAGCGGATCGGGCGCGATGTAGCCGTACTCTTCGACTCCCACCGGCGTCCAGTCGCGGAAAGTGATCTCCCCGTCCGAGCCCCGGCTGGCGATTCCGATCGAGCCGCTCTCCTGCTGCGCGCCGTAGACCCAATAGGGGAAACGATTGTCCGTCGTCACGTGATAAAACTGCGCGGTGGGCTGGTTGTACCAGGAGCTCCAGCTTTTGCCCCCGTTGAGGCTGATCGTCGCCCCCTGATCGCTGCTCAGCGCGATGATTCGCGGATCCGCCGGATTGATCCAGATGCGCTGATAGTCGTCCCCTCCGGGCGCGCCCTTGATCCCGGTGAAGGTGCGCCCCCCGTCGGTCGACCGATAGGTCGATGTGTTGGCGACGTAGACGACGTCGGGATTGTCCGGGGCAACCGCAATCCCCATTGCCCCCGGTCCGGTGCCGGTGACTCGCCGCGCACTGTGCACGCGCTCAAAATGCTCGCCGCCGTC
>WNFC01007457.1_pt1 | contig 31289 bp, 43 predicted proteins | sample 5400541 | NCBI WGS metagenome assembly WNFC01 (sample SAMN13153342, study PRJNA577476) | soil metagenome | isolation source: 120 cm saprolite under Douglas fir tree site 2 hole 2 replicate 1 | place: USA:California | collected 2015-04-18
GGGGTTCGCCTAAAGAACAATAATGACAGGTATGTACCATGAAAGCGTTGCGGGGAAGCACTGAGACGTAGGCACACCATGCGCGTCACGCTGATAGCCAATCAACCAACAAACCCGACCATATGCATGTGCTGCGCCCGAGCTCCGTCTCAGACCCATCCCAGGTGTACCGAGGCGCCCATAGGAAGAGACGTCTGGATGCGCTCAATGAGCGCCCGCTTCATGAACTGCTCTTCGGCGAGCACACGCGCCGTCTGTGTTTTGTCATGGCGCACAAGTCAAGGACTGTCAGCAACCGCGCGCGTTCTGGATGACAGAGGTAGGTCAGACGTACTCGCAGAAAACGGTCGAGGTCGATGCGGCCTGCGTTGAGCGCGCGATGGAGGTGATAGATTGTGTCCTCAATCGCATTGTCCTCGGCGACGAGATCGACGAGTCTGTGGTACGTATGCGTATGACCGTCTACTTTCAGGGGTAGACGTGAAGCGCTCGTGATACGTACTGATTGTGCATCCCGGATAGCCGGAACGCCCGTGAGCAGGTCGGCTTGTTGCGCACGTAGGCGCTCGCCGTCGAGTGTCATTGCTTGTGACACCGAGGCGAGTTCCGCCCGTAGTTTCTCATGCACACGAGCATGGAGATGTAGTAACTCCGGATTCGGCGGTCGTGGTGGTGCAGCTTGGACAGGCAGTCGAGGGGTGTCGTCCGCTGTAGTGTCTTCATCAAGCAAACTCAGAGGAGGAGCCGCAGTGCTTTGTTGCCACGGATCTAATGCGGCGGCGGAGGCTGGCGGATGCTCGTCGACAGTGATGGGCAGCTGTTGACGATGGGTCACATTGGTTCCAACTACCTGGGAGGGTGAATATGCCACGCCAGTCACGGCTGATTGTGAATGGCCCGGAGGAAGGGTTCTCCGAGATGAACTCGGAAGGGGATCCGGCGGTTGTATTGACGGGGACCTAGGCCACCCAGAGAGTGTCGGCGGCTGAGGTTGAAAAGTTGTTCCGAAGGACGAATCTCTATTGTGTACGTGGGTTGGAGCGGGGCTGTGCAAGGGCTGTGAAGGAGCCGAAAATAGAGGCGGCGGTAGAGGTGGCTTCGGAGGAATGGTCGGCTATTTAGATTAGGGCGAAATGAGCGGGCGGAACACGGGTCACGGTCGAGGCTCACTGTAGTGTGATATTGAGTAGAGATAGGGCTGTGATAGTCGGAGTGGGGTGTATGAGCCGGAGCCGCAGGAGGTAGTGGAGGCGGAATCGCGGGAGAAATCGTGCTTGTGGGTTTTGGTGGTGGCGTCGGTCGAGAAGGAGGAGAAGCGAGGGGCGACGCGATCGGAGGGGGTGGTTGCACGATAGGGGGACGAGGACGAGGTACGGGGGGTGGCGGGCGAGAAGTCGTGTCTTCCTGAGAGGGTCTCGAGCCTGCAGGCCCAGACTGTGACTTTGGCTTTGAGTAAACAGGGGGGTCGTTCGAAAAGTAGCGCTGCATGGCCTGGATAAGTGATCTCAAATCACATCCCTAGAAAGTTATTTGGGAGATCTGCAGGGTCAGATTGGGGCGATCTCGCAAAAACACGCACCTCGTACTTCTTTTCCCAGTCGATGATATAGTCGATCCTGCAGAGGCCGCTCACATCGATGTGTTTGCTTGGTTTCACGAGCATGTCGGAGGTCGGGACGACAAAGGCGAGGGGTGGTTCGCGAGGGTATTGGCGTGTTATCCATATTGCGATGGGGATGTGGTAAGAAGCTTGGCGATAGTCGATGGGCAAGAGGCCATGAATGCAAAGAAGAAGGTGGGTGCGACCATCGTCATAGGCTATGGGTGGCAAATCAAACGGAAGCGATGAGAGGTGGGTCGTCGAAGGATCGTTCTGGACACGTTACTAAACTATAGACGTCCGTTTTGGGGCGGAGGGTTGGATAGAGTGAGAGGGTTGAATCGACGTCTGCGAACACCCTGTTTCCATCGTTGTAGGCGGCGATGTTCTGTCGAAGCCACTTGTGAGTGAGAGATTCGGGCGATGACATATTTTGTCTCGACGCGAGTTTCGGAGGAGTGGTGCTCGGTGACCGTAGCAGTGCAGTATGGCTCACGGTCTGCACCGCCATTGCCGTCTGACGGCGACGGCATCGCCGGCTTAGGGGCGTCTCTACGGTTGAGCCAGCCAAACCCGCGGCATGCGCTAAACCCTTGGGTCCGTACTGCCCTTTTGGTATAGCGCGAGATCTGAGCCCGAGAACCGGGTGATTGGGTGTTAGACAGTGGGCGACCATGCGTTGCCTCTCGAGGACCAAGACCGTAACCGTAACGGTCCACAGAGGAAAATCGGCCGTTCGGACTTGATGCTCCGGCGGAACTCCCGATAATTGTTTTGGTAACGAGTAATTGTAGTGGATCGTTGCGATACTGATTCTCGTCAACTGGGGTTCGTCCGAGCGGTGTTTTATGATTCACCTTCCTCAATTGGTACCTTGAAGGGAAAGGGAGCCCTACAGACCCAATCTCCGGCAGCACACGCCTCCCCTCCCCTCCCATCAACCCGCCCAGCGCTCGCGAACTGGCCAAGAAACGTCCCCCGTCTCTCCCCTCGACTCGACGGGTCCAGAACTAGATAAAAAGGATGGGTTCTAGATCCCCAATGCAGTTCTTACTAACACATGGTGAAGCGGTGGAACTTCTTTTTGGCAAGGGGAGAGAAGTGACAGGATGGAACGGGCACCCTCGTTCCGCGTCGATGGCGGGGCTGGCGAGAAAGCGCCGGACTGAATCTGTATCTGTTCCCTGTTTCCCGTTTTCTGTTCCAAATTTGTCTTGGTCTCCGACAACCGATAGGGATCTTGGTCGTCCTTCCTTCGCATCCTCCCCTGGAATCCTTGACAGACTCGAACCCTCCCAAATCCATTAAACCCATCACCAATATCACGGATCCTTTTTCCCTTTTTGGCTTCCTGTCTCTTTTTCGGTATTTATCGGCGTCTTTTATTCCGCCCAACTCCTCGAGAAACCAGTTTAGTTCTGCGTGACCTTCATGCCTGGACATGACCGACCCATCAAATATATAACCGCCTGTCCGTCCCGTTCGTTACTTTTCACCTCTTCTCTCCTCGTCCCTACGCTCGCCCTGCGCGTCCCCTCCCACCCACCCATCCCCTTACTTCATCCCCCTATCGCTTCCTACCACAATGGGCCTCTCACAGTCTCCAACGTCCTCCCCCGGAACACTTACCCCCCAACGCAAACACAGAAAGATGCTCAAGGACGGCACCAGCGAGGTCTGGCCTGAGAGCGTTGAGAAGATTTTCGTAGACGGTGCGGTGATCGCTCCCCTGTTTGTTCCCCAGCCGTCTCACCTTTACGTTGTATCACCGTTCCAGGCCTTCGGCAATACTGGGAATCTCCATGGGCCACGTATTCGCGCGGCCGCAGCAGATGGCGCAACCAATTTCTCGTCGACTACTTGAAAGAGGCTGGCGTAGAGCGGTCCAAAAAGCAAGTCGCGAGTCACATCCAAGTACTGCGGAACATGTGGAAGGGCGAGAAAGGTATGTCACCTACTGCCTGACTCATCCTTGGCGTGTTTCATCTTTGATTTTTTTTTTCTTTTTTTTCGCGAATCAGAATATCAACTGGTCGCTGGTGGCGAAGAGCTGTTCCAGGAGAACGGGTTGCTCGCGCACAAATCCGGCCCCTCGCGCATGGCTCCGTCAGACGTGCATGTAAAGGAGGAGTTGAAGGAGCAATCACCTTTCGCGCGTCGCACGCCCTCCGACTCTGGCGACTTTCCGTCCGAGGGCGAAGGCACCGGCCTTGATGCCCTTCACGCGTCGGATTTGCCCAACGGGCGCACGCCAGGCACGTATCTCGCGTCGATGCCCTTTGCGCATCCCTCGCAGCGGCCTAGAAGCCCCGTCAAGGACGAAACGTGCGACCTCCATCTCCCTTTCCCCACGAGCATACCCCAACCTTCGTCCATCATGGCACCCAGCGTCTCACCACCTCATGGCGTCCGGAACGGCATTAATGCCGTCTCGCTTAGTGCTGCCGGCATGCCGCCGCTAGTCGTCGAGGTGGACCAGTACGCACCGCCATCAACCTCGCTCCCCAATTACCCTCCGCGTGTTTCCATCTACATCAAACTTTCCCTCTCGTCCCTTCATGACGTGTCGAGCCCACCGTCCCTGCATGGCTTCTCGGGCACAGTCACCTTTGCTGTGCCCTGGACCTCTGTGGCGCAGTGTATGACTCGGGTATTTGCTGGCGGTGTGTGTGAGTCAGTAGAATACGCCTACTTTGAGCCAACTACGCCACTGTCGCCCATATCGATGATACCGGTTACGCTGCCCCTGCCGGAGTCGGAGTTGTCACGCTGTAGGTGGGGGAACATAGGTGAGTAGTGGCAGATTCCATGCGATGGAGAATGCGCCTCGTTGCTGACACGTGCCCTGACACAGGCGTGCAAACTCGCATTGACCAACTGGTCACCGTCGACCATGAGGAACTCGCGTGGATCACTTACGACCTGACATGGACGGCTAGCGGTCCGCCAACCGCCGAAGTAATAAGCGTCCAGAGGGACTCGAGGGAGCAGCACCAGCCCGCAGCCGCAGCTCCCACCCCTCTTCCAGAGTCCGCTTCCTTCCTGAGCTTGAACAGCTGGAACTCTGGGGCTGGGGCTTCCTACGCCCCGTATGCTTCCTGTGTCCCCCGCTCACAGGAATCTCCTGTAACATTTTCCCCCTACTCTTCTTTCGGTGGTCCGTCAAGCGGCGACCAGTATACCCACTACTCTCCGTCCGTCCTCTTCTCATAGGTTCTTTCCAATTTTGCCATACCCCCTCCACTGCTATCTCTATCTATCTACGGGCTTCATATCCTGCCCACCCTCAAAATGCGCCGTGATGTTCGTCCGTATTATTTTGTATTTGTTCTTGGAGCTAGGAACGCTTGTGTGTGCGCATCGAGAGGACGACTTCGAACCATCACCACTTCTTTGTTTGTTATCTTACTGGTCACTTAGTCCTCTTGCATTACCACCCCATCCCACTGTATTGAGCATCAGTCTGTAGATTAGGCCTGTCTGAACACGGCCATCACAACCTGTATATCATCACCGCTCCACGTACGCTCCATCGGACTCTACTATGATCAGTTTGCTACCCAATAAATCCTACCTTATGCGCGGACGTAATTGGCAAGACTTGCAGCGGCCTCACGCACCCGCGGGTCGACGTGTGCCGTCTGAAGTAGATGCAGCTCGTACGCGCTCGTAGCGAACGGATTGCACAGTTGTGGGTCCTCCACGTCGGGTCGATATACGCCGTCGACGGTGCAGTCTTCGGTGGAAAGCAGAGCTTCAAGACGGGGCTCGCGCACCACCAACTTGGCCACCCATTCGAGCGCGCGCAACGCGACCGCGCCCGGCCAGTGTAGCGCCGCACTCAACAGGCGCTTCGTGAACGCCGCTGCGCGCCAGGGCGGCACAGCCCCGCGCGGCGCGAACGCGAGGTGCAGCGCGCGAAAGAGGAGGTCGCTCGTAGACGCAGACGCTGATGCCGTCGCGGACGTATTCGTGGCTGTGCCCCCACGGCGGGACGAACGCAAGGCCGGCGCGGCGCTTCTTCTGCGGGGTGGTGCAGACGCCGTCGCGTCCAGTTCGGGCGCCAAGCTGAGCGACTGTATCAGGGCGTATAGTTGGGTTGTGAAATCGGTCAGGTCGACGTTGAGCGCCTCGCCTGGACTCACGAGTCAGACAGAGAAAAAAAAAAAAGAAGGGGGGTGTTGGAGGGGTGAAGGGGGTACTGGAAGGGTCAGAAGACGCGCGGTCCCCGGTCGACGGGCCCCGGCGGGCGCTACGCACCTTGCCCAGAGAGGAGTTCATATGCCGTAACGATACAGGAGAGCTGATGCCGGACGTTTTCCGTTCGCGCGGCCGGCGCATGTGATTTTTCCAGTAGGGCGTCGTTGTCGTTGTCGTCTTCACAGCAGCTGGCGGGATGTGGCACGCGCGCAACCAGGTCCCTGAGTACCCGCATCAGGTCCCTGAAAAAATCGATGCTGACGAGATGCGCGTATTTTGCGATCCCCTGCAGCGCCGCTGGGAGCAACGGGGTCGGCGCCGGGTTCTTCAGAATACGGAAGTACAACACAAACAGGAGCTTCAGTGTTTCGGTTTGCTGTGCATGCATGGAGAAGTGTCAATTCGTTCGGAGCGGTGGGAAGCTGTCACGACTTACGTTTGAAGCTCGTTCTTCTTTGTCAACGCTGACTTCGGCCTCCTTCATCTCTTTCTCAATTTCCTTCCTTTCCTTGAGAGCCTTCCTTGCCTTTTTGCTAAGATGGGTAGACACCGCTCCTTGGCCTTTCAATTTCTTCCCCTGTTTCACTTTCTCCCGCTTGATCTCGCGCTCTACTTTCGCTTCTGATGCACGAACGCCAAGCTCGGTTTTGAGACGGAGATGCAGAAGGCATGTCAGTACGTTCGAATGCACGTTGAAGCGACGCTCCTTGATCATACGGTTCAGAAGCCGCACGACCTCGAGCGATGGAACACCTGTCGTGTCTGCATGGAACACTAATATGACACTGTCCAGGCAAAGATTTGATGCCTATGTGACAAAGGTCGGATGAGGTCTACCGCATGTATAGTGAGAAGGATTACAGCACCTCGTCCCATGACTTCTTGCTTAGCCGAGCCACGACGGCACTGATTATATTGACGCGGAAATTGAAGTGAGTGACCTCTACAAGAAGGGTGCACAGACATTGTAACGCTACGTCCTCTAAGCCGGACTTTGCTGCAAAGTTGGACATGAGCGTGTTTCTGGAAACGCACAAGAAATTAAATGTCTACCCTTTAATTCACTGTCAAGGCATTTAAGGTAGTTTTGGTATACGCTGACTAGGCCTTGTTCCCACTCGCGACCGTGGGCGACCATCTGGCTAACCTTCTCGACCTTCTCCTTGTCAGTAAGTTCGCGGATTCGGTAGCCTGGAATGATGTCCTTGAAAACGGCAAGCTGAGATAACATCGTCATCTTGCGGATATAAGGGTCGTTGGCGACGGATTCAGGGTGGGTAGAACTTGACACCTCTGACAGAGAGAAGGTGTGAAGCCGCCGCAGAAGACCTAGCTATGAACCCGTTTGATCTACAATGACGGGAACGCAGGTCAGAGACTCACACTGTTTTCGGGGTCCGCAACGATCTCCTGACAAATGCTTGCAATCTGCTCTTTCGCGATTTGTATTCGCAAATTTCTCGACGGATTACTTATAACATCGATGACGGAGAGCCGTCCGAAACGGGCGCCGGTGGTGATATCGTCTCTTGTTGGTTCAGGTTCAGGCCTTCGTTCTGGAGGGTCCTCCTCGCTATCCTCTTCGAACCGTGTTTGGATTACCAGCTTAGGACCAGTCCGTTTTATTTTACCATCACGGAGCTTGATTGGCAGTCGGTCAATGACTACTTCTCCTTCTGACCATGATGGCCGCCTTCGTCGTGGAACAGCTTCATAAGACATTTCAGCGTCGGAGTCCGTCTCTGCGCGCCTCGTACGGGAACGGGGTTCACTAGAATTCAACACTTCGTCTTGCAGAGACGCATCATCCTCTGATAGGCCAGAGTCAACTTCTGACGACCCTTCCCCGAGATCAGAGGACCAAACCTCCTCATCGTCAGTGTGTGAGTTGACGGAAGGAAGGTCATCTTCTGTAGGAGCCTTGCGCAGAGGCCTGTCCAAGCGATGCAAACGGTCCTGCTCCCACTTACTCCTGGTACAGATACAGAATATGCGTCATAGTTGCTATCGCAGCGAGTAGAAACACCCACCTCGAGATTCCCTTATCGTCCAAAGATTGCAGAAACGAAGCACCTGCTCCGAACTCTTCAATGACTCCAAGATCTTCATCGCCAAGTTCTGAATCTTCAGAATCGCGATCATTGCGGGGAACGTCGATGACTGTTCGCTGGAAGGCACGCTGCTTCCCATTAGCTCTCGCAGATTTTTCGGGCTGCGTGGACACTCCAGATGGGGCCACTTTTCGCCTCTTTGAAGGCATCTAATAAGAAGATAAATAGTTGAGTGCAAAATAAAACAACTCAAGACATGCCTGGCTGGCTTGTGTGGGTCGTTTTGCCTTTGGGCCCATTGTAGTCCTAGCACAGTACAGCACGGTATATGCGCGTGTGCGTGATCGTGAATTTTGTCGCGACTACATAAGCCAATGCACTAAAAAGGAAATTCGATACCGCGCCGGAAATCGACCACAACAACGACGAGGTGAACAGAACACAAAGCCCTAATCATGGAGGAACCCGAATCGCCGCCTACACCGAACACACTCAGACCTCACCACATCAGTCTACTCATGGTCATAATGCTGCTCTATCGACATTACCCACGCAAAAGATTTCACCCTTCCTTTCTTATCCAGGTACATAGAGTATTGCTGGAAGAGGTTGTCGAAGTAAGCCTTCTAATGCACAAACGATTCTCCCGTTAAACACTCATTTAAGGTGACACCTCCAAGATCGTTTCCAAAGCTGCTTGAGGCTCTTAAGGGTGCTCCTCACAGCGAGGACGAGGGCGCGATCCTGTTCTTTGAGTCGCTTAAACCGAAAGTAGGTATGATCTCCTGACGTCATTCTGCATTTGCTCAATGACTGGGAGTTAGCACATGGACTTTGTGTCGGTTGACCACATGACGAACTTCTTTCACGGTTTGTCTAGCCATTCTCGAGATTATTCCCCACTTGACGAACGACTCAGGTGTATCGTACTTGTACGTGGACCATAAAGGCGGAGAAGAGGTATGTACTTTGACAATGTCTAGACCGTCCGACTCATCCATGTCTATCTTTTAGGCGGATATTGTGAGACTGCCTCGCGGCTTTGGCAATTGATCTGATCCTTCCCAGGCCCGACGTTCGATATTTGGTTATTTTTGCCGGAGAGCTGTTGTTTCGTACATGAAGTTATCATTCGCGGGCGTTTCAAAACTTCGTCACGACTACCATGAGTGGTTGAATGGAAGCATCACGGCAGGATATGAACACTTCCAGAGGGATCTCATCACATTCGGTACGGTTTGTTCTTTGAGCATCTCAAATAATGGCCAAGTTGAGCAACGCTGCTAGATACTTTGTTGTTGAAGACCCACGCGGATGAATATTGCTGGGCAGAACCTGATGCATACTCAGAGTTCGTACCTCACTTGAAATCCGGTTTGTTCTGACTGCTTCTCAGTTTCGAACGTGGACTCGCTACTGGCGACTCGAACTCCGCCTCCGAAAAATTACGACGGTTCTTCGAGCAACGTTTTCACGAAGGAAGTGACTCGTTAGTAAGCCCGTTGTTCGTTCTATCACCCATGTTCTCAAACCTTGGCATGAAGTGGTATGCGGCAACATGCTCTCTTGAACCTCTCGCGCATGCACTACCTTCAACACGAGCATACAGCAGCTCACAAGGTCTCGTTTCACCCATTCACCTCTTTACGACTGTTTTGACCTATATCATGTCAGTTTCTAACCGAGGCGATTGAAATATCTCGCCTGGCAGGGGACAAGGAAACCCTTCAACATTGTCAAGGGTGTGTCCATTGTTGTGCCTAGATTTGTTCGTGCCTATTCGCCCCATAGTCTGCTGCATCGACTTCCGACGAAACATAAGAATCACAAACCCGTTATCAACGAGATTCAACCCGGCCTTCATCCAATCGAGGTCCTCTTCGATGTTGAGAAGCTACTAAGAGTTAACAGTGTATCCGGTGTTGTCCTAACTTGATTTCGATCACGAGATTGAAGTAGAGAACAGGAACAACCCCTAAGTGCTGCATTCGAAAAGATTGTCCAGGCTGTTGGTCTCTATGACCACTGGATTGATATGCAAGGAAATTACCTCGAAGATTCGGAGCAATGGAGCCAGCACGCTGTGCAATCAATTGTCTGGAGTGCGGCAGGTACGATCTATAGTGGTGGATGTTAGGCCTCTGTTGACACCGACATAGGATGTGAGAAGTTGGCTGTTATCGAAGAGAATATAATCACTGCTTTTAACGAAGTCGGCGGCGACAGCAACGATGCTATCACTGTTACGTTGAATCGCACTTACAGGGTACGCGCCATCATGCTCCATAAAGGAACTTCCTGACGCGTTGCCACAGTGCGCGAGACAAGGGAAATATCAAGATGCGATTGCCATTCTTCTCGGGCCTGACGTTTGGAGAGGCTTAAGTCTTCACGACTACTCGCAATGGGCGTCGCAGATTTGGCATATCATTGTTTTGAGGGCAAGCAGACGGTTGAGTAGTTTCTACACATTCATAATCCATCACAATTTAAACAAAGTGGATCTGTGTAGCGGTCAACTGCGGCAGTACAATGATCTGTTAAAAGTCAGGCGTTCCGTTGGGCCTTACAATCCTCGGGACTATTTCTTCAACGCTACCGCATCAACCACATCTATCATTCGAGATCCACTACACGAAATTTTGCAGATGCAGGTATGTTAGCTTAGTTCTGAATCTCTCAGAATTCACTGATGCCTGGGAAACAGCAAGTTGGCCAGGCTGCTACAGCAGTGGAACAGCTTCTAAAAGCGTTATGGCACTCAGAGTTCCAATGTCGGTATGGGTCATATCGAACAGCGATCATCTTGCTGGCCGACGTTGGCCTTGAATTTGGGATGACCAAACGCTGCAAGAGGATTCTCGAAGAGATTATGCCGCAGGTGAGCGGGTCCTATCATCGGGCGCAGGACGAACCTTACGCACTGGTCTAGGTTATTGACGGTGATGACCTCGAGCAGCGTGCTCTCGCCTGCTTTGCTCTTGCGCGCTGTATCATCGCAGCCGATGAGCAATCACCAGAATCCATTCGTGAAGCCTTACCGTATCTCGATAGTGCAGAGAAGGATTATGCGGCTCTTGAGATACTACGCTCACTTGCCGATGTGCAGTTCCTCATTTCCGTTCTGTACCACAACCTTAACATGGTCGAAGAGAGAGACGCCGCTGCTACGCGGCATCTCAAGACGGAGGAGGCAATGCATGAGGCTGCCGTTGTCGTTGCTGAGGACTGGATAGAACAGGTGTGGGAGCTTGTATTGGACATTGGGGCAACCCTTGCGAAGCGATGATCGGATGCTGGGGCTTGCGGATGTACTGTAGACCAGGAAGAAAAAAAACATATAATTCTACAAGGGACTATTCGCACCAGTATTTTGAGTCCTTTAGTATTCGAGGATTTATCAAGGGAGAAATCAATGTCGGGGGGTACTCCAAGAACACAATCTTCACCTGGGCAAGACGAACGAAGCCAGCGCCACAGACGAGTGAAACGTTCTCATTACAAGAAAAGATGGGAAGTTTTATAAACGACACATTGAAAACATAAGAATTACCTAACATCTATAGAATTGCACATATAAAATAAATGGAAACAGTCGTAAAACCTCAACGCTCCGCGAGACCGCTGAACTTGTACGCGAGCTGTTGCCTCATCCACGTCGACTTGCCCAAGACCCAGAGCGCCCAGTCGCGGATGGTGTAGATGTGAATCGGCGACCAGGCAAACCTGGAGCGAACGGAGGGGGACAAGCCTACCGCGCCAGTCATGAACTTGGTAATCCCGATAACCTTGACCGCGCGTTCGCGACGAAGGGCCATGTGTGCGGCCAGCTTCTCGTCCGTTTCGGGAGACGATCCAGCCGTGAGTGCGGCGGCGATGACGGGGCCGACCGAGATCGCGTCGCGCAGGCCGAGGTTCATGCCCTGGCCTCCGGAGGGAGGGTGGATGTGAGCGGCGTCGCCGATGAGGCACACCCTTCCGCCGGTTGATCCCGCTTCGCCGTTTCCGCTGCCGAAGTGCGTGAAGAAATAGTCGGCGGCTGCGTAGCGCGTGCGGAAGCGCGTCGACCAAATGACGTTGTCAACCTTCACCGCGCGCGGGTTCTTGCTCTTGTCGCTGGAGAGCGAGAGCGGGCCGTACGTCTCGATCAGCTCTTGGCAGTACTCGACTGTTGACTTTGAGGGAGGTGAGCCTTTGGAGAGGGGAACGCCGCAGACCAAGCGGTGGGTGACCTTTCCGTGGGCGTCTCTTGCGTCCTCCATGGGATACTGAAGATGAGATAAGACGAAGAAACTCTCCTGGCTGACGACGCCGTAGAATTTTCCTGGCACTTCGGGAGCTACATCGAACGTGATGTCAGCGATGACTATCTGTGCCAGAGTGTTGAAGTCCTCGGGCTGGTCAGGGAAGTAGGGGTCCACGAATCTGACGCCCGCAAGTTGGCGCACCTAAAGTTGACAGTTAGCATTGGGCTGATGCCAAAAGGGAATCATAGGACGCACGGCAGATTGGGAGCCATCTGCGCCGATTACATACTGGGCGGTGATAGATTGGCCATTTTCGAACGAAACATCCACCGCATGGCCATCGTTGGGATTTTCGCGCATGCCCACGACTTTGTACGGGCGGAATAACGGGATTCCGACCTCTTTCAACTTCTTTCTGAGAGTATCCTCGGTGATATTTTGAGGGAGAAGGAGGTAGAAGGGGAAGGCGGTCTTTCCAACCAGCCCGGTGAAGTCGGCTCCCATGAGAAGGGTATCTGATCGGTCGTAGTAGTTCATTTCATGAACCTTGATCCCGCGTTCGATTAAAGCATCGGCGCAGTGAACAGTATCCAGCTCCTGTTGTGGCATTAGAAAAGGCTACGTCAACATGTTCACAAGGTCTCACCTCCAAAGTCCCAGCGTGAATAATCATCGCACGAGAGGCAATGTTACCATTACCTTGCTCGACTGCTTCGACGAGAGTTACGTCCTTGATGCCGGAATACCAAAGGGAGAGGGCGCATGTCATGCCAACAGGCCCGGCTCCAACAACGAGGACTCTTGTGCTTGAGGGGAAAGCCATCGTATGAAATGAGTTGATAGAGAGAGGACATGCGGCCTGAGGGCTTAAATACGGGGGTAAAGAGCGCAAGTTGGCCTTGGATTAGCTAAGAGATCTTTCATAAGTCGTCGGGAAAGATGGGAAAAATTTGATACAGGCGCCCATATTGATTGCCAACTGTGTTGTCATGAAAGTAGCTTGAATGGATGACGACGATATACCCTCTGCGTAAGAGATTGTGATATTTCTCTGTATAGTACCAAAACTGGTCTGAATCAACCGCGAGACCACTGGCAAGTGTTCGGCTGACCAGCGAGTAGGCTGTACTAGTGGCACAATCGCAAAGCCATCGGGGAAAATGTGAGCTATCGGGACAACCGGAACAGAGTTGGCCCCGATGAAGGCGGACGGAATGTCTGTTTGTAATCTATCATGTGCAGCTCTGGACTGCAGAAGTTTCCTAATCCAATCGTCGCGAACAGCAGTTTGCCGAGTTGCCGAGTCACTCCGTGCCCTTAGGAAAGATGTTAGGACGAGAACATCGGTCGCAATCCCTTGGCATCATACCTCGACCATCTCTTATGAGGTCCCGTAGTGATGTTACCTCTTGGCGCTCAGAGACTCACAAGGATAGATGTTAGGTGGCAGATAGAATTGCAAGGTGTGTTGGGAAAGAACAGCAGCGCAATACAGGGTTTCGATCTGGATGCATTCATGTCCTGCGCCTCGAAGTACCTCCACTATTTCAAACACAAAGGCGACCAAAGAAAAGCCAAAGCCAACCAGCAGCTCAAGCCAAGGACAACCGGCACGCAACCACTACAGACGTTGAACGTTGAGCCGTTGAGCGAGCGACCAGCAGATATTACCTAAAAAGGAATGCCAACCCAAATTAGGCCGAGCCGTCGCTCGAGCGGCTCGAGAAACGGCTCCATTTAGTCGCGACCGGCTCGACACTTCCTATTTTGGTTGAGCCGGTTTCTGAGCCGCGTAGGAGCTGAGCTGAGCTGGGCCGAGATCTGACATATCGCTGCCATTATTGTCGTCGTTCGTTACCGAGGTCTGGATAGATCAAGTGTGGGGGCTTGTATTGGACATTGGGTTTCGGAGATATCCTGTGGATCAGGACAACATGCGTATGTATAGTTTCACAAAGGATCATTTGCACAGATGTCCGGCTTCGTGTTTCGTCACAGAATGTATCAGCACAGCGGATTCCACGGGCCGGTTTCTTGTCTGGGGGCAAGAAATACGAAGCTAGCATAGCAACTGAGCGGACGTCCTCGTACGACATCAGACTGGAAGTAAAGGAAAATGGGGAGATTGAAAACGTGTTTCGTACTATCGGTTTTACATATCTAGAATAACACAATAAATGAGTACGACGCTAAAGGAGATAGTTGTCTGGTGTCAAGGCTCCTCGAGGCCGCTAAACTTGTACGCAACTGTTTGCCTAACCCACTGCGACTTGCCCAAACACCAGAGCACCCAGTCGCGGATGGTATATATGTCAATCGGCGACCACGCAAACTTCGATCGAATTTCGGGGGCCATACCCACAGCGCCTGCCATGAATTTGGTAATGCCGATGACGTTGATCGCGCGCTGGCGGCGCAGGGCCATGTGCGCGCACACCTTCTCGTCCGTTTCGGGCGATGTGCCAACCGTGAGCGCGGCGGCGATGACAGGGCCTAGCGAGACCGCATCGCGCAGGCCAAGATTCATGCCCTGGCCTCCGGCAGGAGGGTGGATATGGGCGGCGTCGCCGATGAGGCACACCCTTGCGCCAGCTCCTCTCGCTTCGCCGTTGCCAGTGCCGAAGTGCGTGAAGAAGGTCTCCGCCGCGCAATAATGCGTGCGGAAGCGCGTCGACCAGACGACATTGTCGACTTTCACCGCGTACGGGTTCTTGCTCTTGTCGCTGGAGAGCGAGCGCGGACCGTATTTCTCGATCAACTCTTGGCAGTACTCCACCGACGAGTTTGAGGGAGGTGGGCCATCGGTGGAGGGGACGCCGCAGGCCAGGCGGTGGAGGGTCTTTCCACCGGTGTCTTTTGCGCGATCCACGGGATGCTGGAGATGGGCTAAGGCGAAGAAACTCTCGGGGCTGACGACGGCATAGAATACGCCTGGAACTGTGGGAGGTTCATTGAATGTGATGTCAGCGATGACCATCTGCGCTAGAGTGTTGATTTCTTCGGGGTTGTCAGGGGAATGCGGGTCCGCGAATTTTATGCCCGATAATTGGCGTACCTAACGTCACGTACGGCGGATTGAGAGCCATCTGCGCCGATCACATATTCAGCGGTAATAGACTGGCCGTTCTCGAATGAAACATCCACGACACGACCATCATTAGGATTTTCGTGTATGTCCACGAGTTTGTACGAGCGAAATACAGGGATTCCGACGTCCTTTAACTTTTGGTTGAGAATTTCCTCGGTGATATTCTGAGGAAGAAGGACGTAGAAGGGAAAGCGAGTCTTTCCAATCAACCCGTTGAAGTCAGTCCCCATCAGGAGGGTATCAGCGCGGTTGTAGTAGTTCATTTCGGAAGTTTTAATACCGCGTTCGGCCAAAGCATCAGCGCAATGGACACTATCCAGAGCCTACTGTGATATTAGCAGGGACTACGTCGGGAATGATTCCGTGACCTCACCTCCAGAGTCGCGGCGTGGATGACCATCGCACGAGAAGAAAGGTTACCATTACCTTGCGAGACTGCTTCGACGAGAGTTACGTCTTTGACCCCGGAATACCAAAGTGAGAGGGCGCATGCCATGCCGGCCGGCCCTGCTCCAACAACAAGGACTGTCGTGCTTGATGGGAAGGACATTGTATAAAGTGAGCTGAGGGATAGTGGACAAGGGGCTGCCAGTGGGGATTTAAATACGTCGACAGAGTAAAGATTGGCCCTGACCTTAGACTCCAGAGAATATTGCATAAGCCTTCGAAAAGGTGGTCATAGCTAACCTCCGAGGTGCCGTATCGCATGACTATCATGGGGTAGAGGGGACAAACGAAGTCTCGAAGGGCCGAGGTGGGCCTGAATCTCCCCCTTGCTGGCGAAGTTGGCCGCGGAGCGCTCACTAGTTCAAATCGCATTTCGTAATCGAATGACCAACGGAGAGTGGCCTTTAGCCCGAGGATTTAGATTTGTATGCACATAGGACAAGGTCAGGGTGACCATGGAGTTGTCACGGAAACTTGCACGAATCGTCAGATCGCGTCAGAACTTGAAGGTGGTTGTGACCCCTTAACATAGTACTAGCTGTATATCGTATGGCCAGAAAATGGACTGTACAGGAGCAATCGCGATGTACCGATGTGGGCGTGAAATCTTCCTTTTCTTAGCATATTCGCCCCGAGACTCGGAGGGCCTACTTGCGGGGAAACGGATTAGAACATGTACAGAATCACTCCGTACTCTCAGGAAAAATTATTGCAGAATTGCGCAGTGTGTTGAAGTGAATGACGATGAACCAGACTCGACCCGGTATTATTATGATGCGGGGGGGACTGTGGTGGCAGAGCCTCGGACGAGCTTGTGTGTGAATGTGTGAAGATGGTGACTTGTTGATTGGTGGCGCACGATTACCTAATTTTGGCACCCAAAAAAGGAAAGTACATCAGGAAACGACATGAAAGTGTTGTCAGAATTTTTTGACTGAAAACCCTACGAAACTGGGGGTGAAATGGGCAAACTATCGGGGAAACCCCTGAAGCTCTTAAACCTAGGTCTGTTAACCCGAATCTCAGCCATGAAGCCCCCGACGGAAACCTCAAAACCTATGCCAGCTTCTGAAACTACCAAAGACAAATTTCGAGTCATAACAACTGAGTTATGAGGTTTTCAGGTTTTTAATTTCCGGAAACCGGAAAACCGATGAAAACCACGAAACATTTTTGCCAAATTGTCGTGGCACCGAGAATCATGATGAAGTATTATTGATGTATAATACATTATCTTCTGTATTCAGCTAAGTCATTTATCGAGACCATCTACGTAATTGACCGAGAAACACGAGCTGTGGAACGCGAGCGCGTGCTTGAGGAGTAATAGCCGCGGTGCAGGAGCGGGGCGGGTGGCGGAGAGGGGGGAACCCGAACGCTTCCAAGGCGGACAGCAGAGGTGTGCATGAGTGAGGCGTTACGGAGGCGTACTAAGGGGAAGCATTTGTGAAAGAAATTGATCAAGAAAACGCTAGCCCTCGCGCCGCCCGGCCCTGGCCTCTGGGCCGCCCTCTGCCCCTGGTGTTTCCAATCAACCAGTTCTGGCACTCGCAAATGCGTCCCCTCACGCCTCCGCAGCGCCCGATTTCACACACGGGTCTGCCATCTGCCCCGGAAGCCTTCGGGTCCTCCTCTGCCTTGCCACCGACTGGGCCGCTCCCGCCGCAGTCGGCTAATGAATAATTATGCAAACATCATTACTTAAGCATGTTTTGAAAACACGGGTTTCCCGCTTTAGGGCATAGCGGATGACGGAATCCGCCGAAACTTGACCACTTGTGGGTGACATTAATTGAACACGTTACGTCACGAGTGGTCACGCCGATACGCCAAAGTGGTCACGCTGATACGCCAAATCAGAGTCGCGTCCGGCGCGGTTGATCCCGTGCCTGCGAGTACCCTTTTCCCCCTACATTCCCTCCATGGATGGACAACCCCCTCAGGAGGAGGACTTTTCTACTCTTTCTATCGAAGATAGGCTTTCCCACAAGAACTGGAAAGCCCGCGTTAGCGCTTATGAAACCCTTGTCAAAACATTTCAACTGACCGCTTCAGAAACCGACCCTGCATTCAGGCCTTACATCTCCAACCCTGACCTCCTCAAGAAGATCGTCACAGATCAAAATGCAGTTTCCCAAGAGAAGGGCGTAGAATGCGTCATAGCGTTTGTCAAATTTGCCGGCGAGAACGCTGCAAGAACGAGGGATACAGTAGTTCCTGCCTTAGTGGACAAATGCTTCGGTTCCACGCGAGCTGGCACAAGGAACCATGCAATTGAACTGGCACTCCAATATGTTGAGGTGGATAATAGCGGCGCTGGCGTCGTGGTGCGTGGCTGCTGTCGGTCTTAAATGACTTGCTTTGAACCATGCCCATGTTCAGGAAAACGTATTGCCCGGACTAGCTGCAAAACAGCCAAAGGCTGTCGCAGGGACTGTGACGGTATTGAAGGAGATCTTTCTGTGAGTAAAGTGTTTTGCAGCTTGTCATTCTTCCCTCTGCGTCGGACAAACAACGTCCGGCGAACCGCTCACAATTGCGTATGGCACGTTCGCTACTTACACTCACAAATGCCTCCCAGATTATTCGGCCCGCAAGTGACACCGCCGACACCTATCCTTAAAGTTCTACCGAGAATCTTCGGTCACTCAGACAAGGCCGTGCGATCTGAGGGAAGCAATCTCGCACACGCCCTGTATCAGTATCTTGGCCCTGGCATTGAACCATGGTTGGCGGATCTCAAGCCGGTCCAGGTAAAAGAATTGAAGGAAGCCTGGGATGGCATGGAACAGGAAGGACGAGGAAAAGGCACCCTGAAGCCGGAACGTATGACACGGCAGCAAGTGAGGGATGCAGAGCAGAATGCGGCTTCTGGAGATGGTGACGCAGGAGATGGTCCTGCCGCTGCAGAAGGAGGTGCGTCAACGATTTGAAATGATTTTCGACGCGTGCGAACGATAAGGAATAGATCTTACACCTCCCGACCCCCGACAGTTCGCTGAGGAGGTTGATATCACGCCGAAACTCCCTGAAAACCTCTACGCTGGCCTCGCGTCATCCAAGTGGAAAGAGCGGAAGGAGGTTCTTGATGATCTCTTAACCCTCCTCAATGCCACGCCCCGGGTTAAGGAGGCCCCACTGTTTGGAGAACTTTCAAAGGCGTTGGCATTGCGGGTGCAGAGTGACGCAAACATTAACTGTGTCATGGTTGCGGCTCAGTGTCTCGAGGGCCTGGCAAAAGGGCTTATGGGAAATTATGGCCGATACAGGGAGATTGTTGTGCCTCCGCTGCTGGACCGGCTGAAGGAAAGGAAGGCTAGCGTCACGGACACAATTAGCGCGGCCTTGTATGCCATTTTTGAAACGGTAAGGGAAGCATACTATTTATTGAAATCCTTCTTTTTGAGTACCATTGTAGACCACGCTCGCAGACATTGTTGGCGACATTCTCCCCGCTCTGTCCAACAAGAATCCCCAAGTTAAGGAGGGTGCTTGCAAATTTCTTACGCATTGTCTCTCGACATCGAGACAAGCTATCTCGCCACCGCAGGTCAAGCCTGTTTCCGAAGCCCTGGTCAGTCTTCTCGAGGACTCATATGCTGGAGCGCGTGATGAGGCTGCGAATGCGTTCGGCACCCTCATGAAGATGGTTGGCGAGCGCGCTCTTGGGGCGGTGATGGATGGCCTTGCGGATGTCCGGAAAGCCAAGGTGAAGGAAGCTTATGAAATGGCAACTGTGAAAGCAAAGGGTGGTGCGAGCGCGCCTCCGAAGCCGTCTCCTGCTAAGGCGCCCCCGAAGAAAGCCGTGACGAAGCCTCCACCCGTGCCAGAAGTAGCAGCCCCGCTTGCCGAGGACGACGCGCCTGGACCAGAGAAGAAAGGTCGTGGCCCACCAGCGCGACCGTTGGCCAAGAAAGGCGCTCCTGTTGCGGCCTCAGGTGCACCGGCCACCTCAGCATCTGCGCCTGCTAAGAAGCTGCCTCCCGCAGCAGCGTCGAAACCAGTAAAGGGTGGTGCACCCGCCCCGCCGGGTGCGCTTGATACTTTTAAGTATAAGCACACACCAGAGGACGCCGAGGCACTTGCCGCAGAACTTATCCCACCTAATTTTATCACCGATCTCGGCGATGCAAATTGGAAGACCCGACTAGCTGCATTGGAAGAGATGTCAACCTGGGTCGAGGACATGGTGGAGGAACTAGATGCCGAGGTTGTTGTACGCGCTCTTGGCAAGAAGGGCTGGGGGGAGAAGAACTTCCAAGTGTCGGCCAAGTTGTATGGGATCTTAACTATCCTTGCAGAGCGCTGCCCATCTTTTGGGAGGTCTTGTGCAGCGCTATCCATTCCACATCTGTCGGAGAAGCTCGGCGATGCCAAACTGAAGAAGCCTGCAAGTGATGCTTTAGGAGTGTTCGCGGAGAAGACGTCGTTACAGTTCGTTCTGAACATAGGTATGCTTCTCCTGGAGTTTTTAATGCCGTCTGCTGACACTATGCACAAAGCATACGAACCACTCAACAAAATAAAGGCACCAAAGGCTCTTGCCGACGCATTAGGATGGATCGAGCAATCTCTCTCAGAGTTTGGTATCGCCGGCCTATCCCTCCGCAACCTCATCGAATTTTTAAAAGGCGCTCTCAAGAATTCCAATGCCGCGGTGCGAACAAGCGCAACCAAGACTCTGGTAATGGTGAAGTTATTCGCAGGCTCAAGCATCAGCGATCTTCTGGGAGACCTCAACCCTCAACTCCTTGCTACCATTCAGAGCGAGTTTGACAAAGTTGAGGGTAGTTCGCCTCCAGAACCCACCCGACAATCGGCAGATGTCCTTGTCATGGCACAGCAGGGAAGCTCTGGGGCCAAGAGTAGCTCCGCCATGTCTGGTGCCTTAGACGATCTTTTCCCCCGCGTGGAGGTCGATGGGCTAATGAAGGGCACCACCATTCTTGCGGATGTCAAAAGTGAAGCGTGGAAGACCAAGAAGGAGGCGCTGGAGACGTTACAGGCTATCCTAGATCAGGGCGCAAATAAACGCCTGCAACAAGGCGGTCCAAACGCTCGCGCTCGATATCGTGGCTCGGATAGCTACTGGGATGGGCAAACCGTTCGAAAAGCAGACACGCTTTTTCGTGCTGCCGGTTTGCACTGTACTATCAGATCAGAAGGCACCCATTCGCGCAGCAGGTATTCAGACACTGACCGCCATTGCCACAGCCTGTGAGGGATTAGACGCCCTTGTTCACGGGTTAACAAGCGCACTCGAGGTCAATCAGCCAATTCAAAGGGCTCAACTATTAGGATGGATAGTCGACTGGCTCAAAGAGCACGGGTTAACACCAAGCTTGGATCTGAGTAGTTGGGTGCCTCCCGTCGTGGGGTGTCTTGATGACCGTAACGGCGACGTTCGCAAAGGAGCACAGGCAACCCTGCCCTATCTCATTGCATCCGTTGGGTTCGATCAAGTCATGCACCAGACAAATTCTTTGAAGCCTGCCTCGAAAACGAGCGCACTCCCACTCATCCAAGCAGCGCGCGCAGCAGTGCCAGCAGTGGTCATTGCTGATGCTGCAACACCCGCCGCGGCGCTTGCCCATCCCAAGGTTGCTGTTCCGTCCAAATCCGCTGTCCTTCCCCCTCCATCCCCGCCCGAACCTAGCCCACCACAGTCCCCTGGTGCCTCGGCGCCTCCTGCGGGAAAATCTGGATCTACCACCAAACCTGGGACCGTGCGTCGCAAATTGCCGTTAGGATCAGCCCCGCGTCCCGAATCGCATCCGGAGGGTGTTGAAGAGGTTGCCACGCCCCGTGCTCCATCGAAACTCGGCGGTTTAGGGTTGAAGCGATCTGGGCTGACAGGCCCGGCCACCAAGAGCGGGCCTCCATCAACGCCTCTTTCCACCGCGACTTCTCACGAGCCTCTCCCCTTCCATGGCACGAGCACTGACGCGAAGAGAGTCCGACTATTGAAAGATGTTGGCAAGTGGGTCAACGAAGGAGGAGCGACGCGCAGGGATCTAGCAGATCCGCTGCAACACCAGATGGAGCCGAATGCTTCAAAAGACCTGATTGCCAATCTCTTTAGCCATGATAACAACGCGGTCAACGACCATATCAATGGGCTAACAATGCTTTGTGACTTCTATACAGACCTACACTCCGGCGCCGAGGGTTTTGGACTAACTGAGGACGAAGCAAGAGCCATCGGGGTGGCCAACTCTGACCTTGCACTCAAATATGTTTCGATCAAGGTTCACGAACCTCAATCAAACTTGGTCTCCAAGTGTCTGGATGTAATAGACGCGGTGCTGACATTTATGAGGGGTGTGGAGTACCAGCTGACAGAGCCCGAGGCGCTGTGCTTCATTCCTACGTTGGTTCATAAGGTGAGGAAGTACTTCGGACGTTGAAGTCCAGAAGTAGCTTACTATTTTCCGATAGTTTGGCGACGCTCGCGAGCCCGTTCGGGTCCGCGTACAGCAAATATTTCAAACACTCCCGAAGGTGTACGCATATAGCCGGGTTTTCCAGTTTGTACTTGACCACGGCTCGAAGTCGAAAGTTGCTAAAACACGCCAACTGTCGCTGGACGAATGAGGAGGAATTCTGAAGCGCTCAGGTATGGGGGCATGTAACCCTGCAAAGGATTGCCCTGTGATCGCCTCCATGATTTCGGACAAGGATCCTGGCGTCCGAAAGTCAGCGCTCACGACTTTGAGGTTTGTCTATTCGAATTCGATGTCTATCTCCCTATTCACACCAGTTTTTCAGTGAGATCTACTTGCTCGAGGGCGAGAAAGTTTGGTCCCTTGTTGGGCCTCTTAACCCCAAAGACAGGACTCAACTTGAAGAGAGACTGCGCCGTGTCGCCGGCCCTAGTACACCAGATAGGCGTGAATTCGGGAAGGAGGCACTTGCGCCACCACAACCGTCTCAGATCTCGCGCTTGACGGGCGGCGTTGCAAGGCCAGTATCTCCGTCTTCGTCTCTTCCTCGCCCAGGGGGCATCCCGCGGTCAGGGAGCCCACCTACTGGAGGTTCTCGTTGCCCTCTCGCCTCGCTGCTCCAAGAAGCCGTGCTGGAACGCTACGCTCCACCCTCGTACCTTCAACCGATCCTTCTGGTACCCATTCAAATTCAAATGGAACGAAGCATACAAATGGACAGAACTCCAACGTCGAGTCTTGGAGAAGTGCGGAGACACCTGGGGACCCGGAGGTCCCTCCGGATTCCGCGAGTGGTATTACCCTTACGATCTCCAGTATCTTGAGTAGCGATTCAGATCGTAGTGTCGACGCTCTCAAGAAGGTCCAAAAGATTCTCCAGCTTGGTCCAGATACCGGACCATCATCTCCCCAGTATCGGGACCTTGCGGAGCACACGGAAGGTCTTCTTGAAACCGTCACGCTTCAAATGGCCCATGCGTTCGACAAAGCGGAAGATAACGTTCGACTCGCCAAGCACTTGATCCAAACACTAAATGCGTTCTGTGACAATCCGCTTCTCGCAGAATCCTTGACGGTTGACATTCTCACCGCTCTCTTTGAAGAATTGGCTCTCCGTCTTCTACAGACAGACGACAGTCAAGACAAGGAGGTCAAAAACTTGTCCAGGTTTATCAACATGATCATGCTGCGGTTGTTCTCCACGGGGCGTAGGATCACTGTTTTCCGGTACGCATCTCCGACCACATCGTATTTTGTGATGATCTGACCATCATGTAGTGCTTTATTCGCTCTCCTCCTCCAGATAGTCCGGCCTTTCCCATCGAACGGCACACACGCCGATTCCCAGGAAGCCAAGGTCGCGGAACTTGTTCTGAAGTGCATTTGGAAACTGGCCCGGAATATTCCTCAAGACCTCACAGACCTGAAACTTGACCCAGTAGAACTGTTCCCTGCAATTGAACACTTCTTGCAAACTGTGCCTCCGAACGAGTGGCGCGCTCGTGCTACCAACCGCGTACCTTGTGGCGACATGCCGCTCAGGACTGTGAAGGTCATCATCCAGCATGTTGTCGGTGAGTCCGACCTTGGCATACATGTGTGACGCTCATTCTTATTTGATCAGCCCATCATGGTGACGATGTTTATGATATTTTATCCAGCTCGTTCGATGACCCCTCCGCTACTATCGTCTATCCATACGTTTACAGAATCCTCAACTCAGGGTCACGTGTTGCTACTGAGGATGGAACTGGACGTCCTAGCAAAACGTCTGTGACCCCTCAGGACTCGACACCGGGTCCTAGTCGACCTGCATCCCCGCCAGAGACAGCCTCCGACGGAGCATCCGGGGATGTACGACGGTCATCTCCGAGTCACCACACCAGTCGAAGTATATCGTCCATCAACGGGATTGTATCCCCGCCTATTGAGGAGCCAGACCCCGACGCTCAATTGCTCAAGATTATTGGTCATATCTCGAGTGAGACAACCGGCGCTATGCACAAGGAGGGGATCACGGAGCTTCATCAATTCCTGAAAGCCTACCCGCAAAAGAAGTCAAAAGTGGACAAGATGCTTGAATCCACGGGTCCTGCATTCCGCAAGTACATCTCCCGCGCCCTGGCCAGCAGAGCCGCGCAAGATGAGGAGAGGGAGGTCGCTGTTGCAGATACCCTTTCAAGTGAGTCCGTTGTCTCATGCTTCAAGCCCATGCCTTACATACATGTAGAGTTGGAATCCAAGTCAATCCCGACTTCACCCATGGCGACGACTTTCAATCGTGACGACGCACCTCGCTCCCCGACCAGCGCAACTGGCCCGAACGGTTCTGACCAGGAGAAACAGGAAAAATTGTCTAGATTGCATGACATTTTCCAGTATCGGACGAGTATCTTGAGCACTTCATCCCACGGCCAATCAACGCCTGCATTTGCACCGTCCAATCGTTCACCCCCTGCTTAGATTTCCATGATGGTGCTCAATCGAATCCTTTCTTCATGGGTTATTTTTCTTGTCTTTTTCATGCCTTATAATTGTATGCCTTATCGTGGAAGATGTATGTGATACCCGCAGGAGCATATAAGACGTTTCATTCTGTATTACCACCGAACACGAGGCGTAATAATTCTACTGAAGAAACTATAATGATATCACCGCGCGGCGTACTTGCGCGAGTCGTAACGGAAGAAAAATAGACGTCTCCGCCTCAAGAGCAAGAACAAGTCGAAACGGCCGGCGTTTGGCCAGCCGGGCAAGTGCCATCTAAGGAAGTCCATCAGCCTGAGTGGCTCATCGCAAACAGTTAGACCGTACCTGCGCCGAACGCGACAATCGGTGTGTTGGGCCCGCCGAAGAGGCCGGGGTCGACATCGGGAAGCTGTGCATTGAAGACGCCAACAAGCTCCTGGTTGCGCGGATCTTTGGTGCAGTACGGGGTCGACGGAATGATACCGCCGCCGATGTCGTCGGCGTTGCGCGGGTGCTGGCGGTACGCGATCGCCGCGGCGATAAGGTCTGCCTGGTTCGTGACGCCGTTCGACTTGGCAAAGTCGATCATGTTATCCGCGTTGTCCTGCTGGTCGCAGACGTCGCCCGTCGAAAGGAGCGCGTTGATGCCGTCGATACCGGCTAGGTTGACGCATGGCTCGTCCGTGTAGATGTCGCCGCCGCTGACGAGCTAAACAAAACGAGATCGTATCGTATGGCGTACGTAATGGGTGAATTGGAATTAGTCAGGAGAGTGTGATAAGGCATGACGGGCCGGTTTTGGGAAGGGTTGAGGTGAGGAGTACGTACACAGAGATCCTGCCAATTCTGGGCGACATCGGGGAGGTCACCCTGTGCGTCACGTCGATTGAGCCATGAGGGCAACCATGACCCGAGCGAGGAACGCTTCCTGCGCCCTGACGGGTCTGCGGTGTTGGCTGTAAACTGGCCTGATGAAGTAGATACCCCGGAAGAGTCCCCACTGTTTGAAGACGAAGCAGGGGGCGGAGGCGGAGGTGGCGGTGGCGGTGGCGGTGGCGGTGGCGGTGGCTGGGTGCTAGCGGGCGGAGGCGGAGGAGGCGGGGTGCTAGCGGGGGGAGCTGAGGAGCTCGTGTCTGTAGGTGGAACTGAGCTGGTGGTGCTCGTAGTTGTGGAACTACCTGCAGACGAAGAACTGGTCGTATCAGTGGACGTAGAGTTGTCGCTCGGCGGGGTCAATCCACTGGTGTCGGTCGTGTTGGAAGAAGATGAATCTGTCGAATTAGTAGAGTTTGACAGAGACGTCGAGTTGGTCGTGCAATTGTAGGTCGACGTCATGTTGGAAAGATCCGTGCCGTTCATGCCAGACATAAGGCTTGGAAGGTCGCTGGGGGAGACTAGGCAGGTCGTGCTAGTGTTCGTGCTACCAGTGACATTTGAGATAGACGAAGTGTCCGTGATGTTCGAGACAGCTGTAGAGTTCGAAGCCAATGCAAGGCATGCCGGCGGAGGCGTAGGGATGAGTCTGAAAGATGGTAGTCATACTTTAGCCGTTTAAACTTGAGTGGCGATCCGCAGCTTACGACGAATCACGCTTTGCAGGACTGATCGGGCTAGCCGTGGAAGCAGTTGCAAGCGCGAGCAACGAAAGTACTCCGTAAGAAAGCATTGGGAAGAGTGAAAACAAAAGGTTTAGAGAAATGACAGAAGAGAAAGCGAGAAAGTAGAATGACCAGGTTCAGGGGGAGCAACCAGGCTCCTGACAGCTGAGGGGAACCCCAGATTACTTGGGGGATTATATATGGTGCCCAGCTTTGTGAGCGCTATGATGCGCACATGGTGTATCGCCATCTTCAGGATTGATGTAGCTTATACAAGGTTGAAGTTAGAGGGACGTCCGGGGACGCCCAACGGCCAGTTTGCAAGTCCGTGTTGCATAAGGGGCAAATTGGTGCCGAAGTCGCTGATTTTCCTGCAGCGCCGCAGTACCTTGCGTTCCAACACGTGATCGGATATTGACCCTTGGGCGTTCGCTGGCCCGTGAGAAACGATCACAGGCTGGGCGCTGCGCGAAGTTTGTGGCATTAATTGACTGCGGCTGCATTGCCATCAGACCTCACACAGTTCGGAACCATGGATACCATGCCAACATCATGCAACGGTGATGCATGAGTAGACAGATAGGCGTTCCGTTCAATGCGGTTTGATTTCAAAAGTCTATTCCCTAGGTACAAACGGACTGGTCGTCCGCTGCGAGGGTGCGACAACGATAGGCGGAAGTGTTTTAGCCAGCTCCTCCGTCCCAGCGGGGAATGGCAAGTCCAAAACACCCTTCGGTAAAACTTTCTCATACAAACCTTTTGCTTGGTTGTGCTGGGAAAGGGCGACCATCTTCTTTTTAGCGTCACGGACGAGCACGTGAGTGTCATCGTATCCTGGAACACAGCCGCGGACAAAGACAAGGTTAAGCGTGTTGTCGATGCGAACGACATGTAAGTTCTGCGTCGTGATCCGCTTGCCTCCCATTCGTCCGGCCATTTTCTTCCCGGGCCAAATACGCCCGGGATCCTATGAGTTGCAAAATTGAGAACAGCAGTTGAGTCTATCAGATCGGTTCAACGGTACCTGATGTGCTCCGGTCGCCCCTGCCGAGCGGTGCGAGACAGAAACACCGTGGCTCGCTCGCAGACCCTTAAAGTTCCACCGCTTCATGGCTCCCTGGAAGCCCTTGCCAATGCTGTGAAGTACACGTTTGTCCTGAGAGGGTCAATATCATAGGAGTGTGTACTTACGAGTTTGCGACCACGTCGACAAATTGGCCCGGAACGAAATGAGCAGCAGACAGGGTGGTCCCTACTCTAGTAAGTCCATGCGAGCTCGCGCTGACAAGCCAAGGAACCCACCGACAGGTACAAGCGCGTCCGCTGTGACGGGGAACTCTCTCACAATGCGTTTTGGAGGCACACCAGCCTTCTCGAAATGGCCTAGCATTTGTTTTGTCGTCGTCTTGGAGGGTCTGTCCGACGCGGCAACTTGCACAGCATGATACTCCGACTTGTCTTTTCGTACGGTGGTGACATTAGCAGTCACTTGACAATTTTCGAGCTGCCATATATGAGAACAACCATGGGAGTGAGCGAATAAATTACGCACTTGGAGAACCGTGACTGGAAAGCGTGCACCATGTTCGTCCCACATCGCAGTCATCCCACGCTTTCGGGCTATAACACCTGTTCGTACGGATTTTGGTGTCCATTTCGCGACGGCAGAGATAGAAGATGCTGCCTCTGCATATGGAACTGCGCTCTGGTGAATTGTTCTACAAGCGCAAAGAGGCGAACGACGAGTAGGTGCCCAGATACGAAACATGGGATGAGCAAACAGTTCAGTTTGGGCAGGAACGGCTTTGCCCGACAACAGGCACAAATCGGACCTTGAAGTTTTGTCGTTTCAGTCGAACTTGTTCACGAGTGCGATGGAATGGACACTTGGCCACCAACTATCGTATGCAACTCAACGCAGGGCGAGAAGAATCATAAGGGAAAGGTCAAGGCTACCCTTTTGCCCTACCCTCTCCTGGAAGGTGGAGCCCTGACCTCCGCTACCCTGCGCGAAGACGGCAATCGCGTCGAGTGGGTAACAGCCCAGAATCAAACATCCGGTACTAGTACGACTGACAACGTTCGTTTGACACCCCTCTGATCCAACTCGTGTAGGCCGGAAGCTTGTCTGTAACAAAAACCCCGTCCTGGCGTTTCCGGCCACACAGTCTCCGCAACTACGCCCTCGAACAACCTCGTTGTTGCAGCGCGCGGAACAAGGTGTACGTTGTGCTGCATAACATGCCTTTCTGTAACACATCATGCATCATATAGGCACATTTTCTTCGGACCTATTATCCAGACGTGGACATCCCCGCAGAACTTATTCGTGAGCAAGTCGGCGTAGAGGCGCAGCTGGAAGACTCTTTACGTGTATTCGATCCTCTCGTCGGGGACCTTGTAGCATCCTTCCACGTGGCTGAGGGTTCGAAAAGGCCATGGAGTTTTATAGCCTTTCCTATGGGCGAGAGTGGATGTGATCTAAGTGAGGGTATATCGCATTCAGCGAGACGCAGGGCCAACGTTATCTCAGATTTTTCAAGTGTCGACTTTTCTGCAGAGGGGAATATCATCACTGAACCCTCTCATTATCCGGTAAAGACATTTGAAACTCCAATTTGTCAAATTGTTTCTTCCGTGTCAAGTGATCTCAGTAAAGGTACATTTTCCTATTTTTTGGCCGAAAAGGTTGGTCACGCAAAGCAGAGACCGTGGTGGGAGTCCGGACATTCTCATCGACATCGTTATCATCTCTATCCTTGTCAACACCCAAGAAGAGAAAGACGACAACTTTCGTAGATACGAAGGAGATTGATTCAATCAACAGCTCGAGCCTAAACGGGCACAAAGCAGCCGATGTCCAGATACACAGCTCTTTGGAGTATGCAGCACTTGTCAACGATCAAGGACACGTATTCAAGCACTCTTTACTCGGCGGCACCAATCCGTGAGCATTTTAGTCTCTACAGCGAACAGGTTTCTCAGCGCAGAACAGCGTGAAAGTTTTTGGAGATGTCTCTGGACCTGACGGACCTAATGACGGCTTTTGGAGAATTGCCTTGGGCGAGCATAAGGAGACCTGTTTTCTGATGTCATCGAAATCTGCGCAGCTCATTGACTTCAGGGTACACTCCTTTCGCTCGTGCGTAGACGCTGACGCTCATAAAACCAGGCTGCAGAACGTGGCGTCAAAGTGTACTCGGTATCGGGCACGTCGGACTTGCTCACATCCATCAAAAGTGTTCCTGACGACGGCCTGTCACGGTTTGTAACTACCACTGAGCTGGTTTGGGTCGACTCTCGTTTCCACATTAGGCCTATCTTAGCGTGGAAACATGAACGTGAGCGCGACAGGACACTGTCGAGCCATGCTGTTGGCATCGGAGGCGGTACGCGCCGCTAATTTTCAAGGACGGACATTATTTTTTTTCCCGCTAATATCTCTGAAGCGACGTTCACAGTTTTATCATCGGGGAAGAACTGCCTTCTCAGTGTCTACGACGTATTTAGTGACAAGAACAGCTTGGTACAAAGTCACGCTCTGCCATACTCTTTGTCTGGGCGTTTCCCCAATGGCCCCCATGCTGGCTTCTACATAACACATCCCCACCCAGAGTCTGGTAATGCTACGACTGCTTCTTTGGTTCAATTGACCAGTCGCGGTGCCGTATACCAGACTGCGCTCGCTCTAGGCCAGAACGAAGATGAAACGCCATCGCCGGTCACAATAGATGTATCATGGTCTTCGGCAGTCCACCAATTGGCCACTGCTTCCGGTAGACAACGACCGGACGTTGGCAAACTGGGAGCCCGTTCTACGCAAGAAGTTGACTTTCGTCAGGTCTACCAACGTATATCATTTCTCATCTCAGGATTTATGCTCTCGCATCGCTCAAAGCTCTGCACCTCTTTTCAGGGCTCTTTTCTCCGCTTGACGCTGCGGAGGCTGTCTATCCGGCAGAAAACGCCAGCGCTGTCTACCAAACGCTGGATATAATGCCATTATTTTGGCAGGAAGCCAGTCCTACCCATGAACACCTGTTGACTACGTATGTGCGAAGTGACACGTGCCCTTCGTCCACTTACATGCCTCTCTAGGTTCGATATTGCGTTTCGTTCCGGAGAAGAACCTACACATCCCTCACGGGCTGATTTTTTGACCCAAAGTGCCTTGAGCTCGAAACGAGGCTTCCGTGCCCTCGCACAAGGGCGAGTTCCGCGAGACATACTGATCAAGGGAGCCGCGTGGTATGCCAACCTGGAGCCAGTCCTCCAAAACATTGTACCGGATCTTGCCGAGGATATACGGTCAATCGCGGAGCGACTTCGCCAGTACGACTTGGTTCTAGATGATTACCGCTCTGGGTCGTCATTACGAAGAGAATCGGAGGCCCGGGAACAGCTAGCAGTCGACTTGGCACTCTCAACAGATGTGTATTCTACGCAGTCCTTCACGAAGACAGAGGCTGAAGTGACGGAGGACGAGAAATTCGAGACGATGTCCCGCGCTGCAGAGGCCATGACGCTGGAGCCGCCCTCGGTCGATTTTGGCTACCTAAGCCCTATCCCCGTGATGACTCATAGCTCCCCGGATATCGGGTCAACGAGCCTAGCGCTGCCTCCGGGAGTTCGCCTGCTCTTATCGGAGTGGATCACTGGCACTGATCCCGATCAATACGCACATCGTGACCCATACGACGACAAGCAGCCAGAGGCCACGACCTTCATCCACCGTACCCCTATGGGGAAGAACGGTCGCGGTCGTGATGGATCACAGGCAAGGCAATCCCAACCGATTGCGACGGCAGCACCACCTGTCGTTGCGCATTCTCGGACGGCTCCACTTACGGTGATATCCAGCTCACAGCCGGTAACAAGGCATGTGGCAGGATCTGAGGACGAACCTGACTCATGCGGACCCGTTGCGAGCACACAGGTGGTACCTGGGCCCTACGGCGGACGGTCATTTACACCAAGAAAGAAAGCAGGTCCGGTAAAAAAGAGGGCGGGCGGTTTCTGATTGGACGGAACACATGTGGATACCTGTCTGCCCCAACTGGGCTGGGTCAGGGTCATGACTCACCATGACTTGGGTGCATTCCTTCACCCAAGTTGTGTCGAATCCGCAGGTTTGTTTGAATGCCAT